>JAEEGG010022800.1_pt1 | contig 12287 bp, 14 predicted proteins | sample 9134161 | NCBI WGS metagenome assembly JAEEGG01 (sample SAMN16246543, study PRJNA631951) | gut metagenome | biome: gut microbiome; feature: rumen; material: CR-attached | host: Bos | place: Iran: Karaj | collected 2018-10
AATAACATAATCATCGCCGGAGTTCCGAGAGCCGGGAAAAGCACGTTATCGCATCTCTTGTCAATGAGATACGGGTATCAGCACATAAGTATGGATACTATAATAGCAGGTTTTGAAAAGTGTTTTCCGGAAACTGGTGTAAACACATATCAGGGACTTTCTTCCATGGATACTCTGCGGGTGATAAGCGGGAAAATGGCGCCTTTTGTACGTGCCATGCTTGACAGCGCCGAATATGATGAGTTTGAACCTGGTATGGTGCTGGATATGTACCAGCTTCTGCCGGAGGATTATGATAAATATATCCGGGGAGCAAACTGTGAGATAATATACCTTATCACATCCGATGTCACACCCGAGGAACGTTTCCTTATACAGAAAAAATATGATACCGAAAAAGATTATACATTTTATAAGTCGGATGAAGAATTAAGGGCAGGGGCAGGATATATCGTCGAGCAGAGCAAGCTTATGAAAGAACAGTGCGAAAAGTATCATATACCATATTATGAAACTGCACACGATCGTGACAAGGTGATACAGAAACTGTTGGGAGAGCAAATTGAAGGTTCATTAAGAGGCAAATAAGATGGAAGAAAAACCAGAGAAGCTTAATTATGCGGAATGGGATGAAACCGGGTTTGAGATCCCAGAGGAATATCGTTTAACCGATCACAGTTATTTACACGAAGCAATAAATGTATTTTATGCTGCAGGTGGATATGATTTCTTTAAGGTAATTAGGCCAGAAAAGTATGCCGATAAATGGTTAGATTTCATAGGAAATCTTCATTGGGAGATATATAGCGGAAAATATGTTTCAGATGGAATATCGCACGAAAATCCGCTTAATCGAGAAAAAAGGAAATCATTAAGGGAACAGGGAGTCCCAGAAATTTTTACCGGAGATAGCATATGATAATTGCTTTAGCGGCCGTTGGGTTTAAAAACGGTGAAATTACATACAACAAAGAGAAAATAATAAGGATAATCAGAGAGTATAACAATAAATCTGATCTTATCTTATTTGGCGAGACTTTTTTGCAAGGCTTTGATTCACTTTCTTGGGAATACGATAGGGATAAAGAGATCGCTATTTCAGCAGATGATTCCATAATTGAAGAAATTAGAGAGGCTGCAAAAGATAATTCCATAGCGGTGTCATTTGGCTATATAGAGAAAGCAGAAGACAGTCTGTACAGCAGCCAGCTGACCATCGGAAGAGATGGCAAAACCATAGATGATTTCCGAAGGATTTCTATAGGATGGAAGGAACCAGTAGCAGATTCGCATTATAAAGAGGGAGACGGATTTCACAAGTTCAGATTTGAAGATAAAGAGTTTGCGGTTGGTTTGTGCGGCGATCTCTGGGATGATCAAAATGTAAAAAGCATGAAGGATCTTGATGCTGAAATTGTCCTTTGGCCGGTTTATACAGATTTCAATTATAGAGAGTGGAATGAAAGTATAAAAAACGAATATGCCGAACAGGCAGCTCTTTTCGGACATAAGGTTTTATATGTAAATTCCGTTTGCTTAGACAGGGAAGGTCATGAAATAGCCAGAGGCGGAGCGGCATATTTCCAGGATGGCAAGATCAAACGCCAGACACCGGCAGGGGAAGAAAGTGTCCTTTACGTTAATCTATAATTAATTTCATTTTTCCCTTCGTATCTGTAGCAATACACTAGATAAAAGTATTGTATAAAACTTTGAGGATTTAGAGGATATGTTTGAAACAATTGGTTCCTTTTTTAAAAAAAGGCGACAGGATAAGTTATATTGGCAGGTTATAAGGAAAAGAATACTTGAACAAAAAGAAGTATATGAACAGGTCAAAAACGGAAAATGGTCTTCGGTTCAGTATGAAAAAGCATATGAGAATGGACGAGGAACATATGATAAAAATTACACAGCTCGAAGACGATTAGCATGTTACATTCTTTACGAAAAAGTTGATGATGAGAAGATTATAGAAAAACTCTTTGAAGAGGAACTTAAAGATCGTCAATCAAATTCTTTTCAAGGAATAGGTGAGTCATTACAGATATTAACATTTCTTCTACAGCATTATAATATCACTGGAAAATATTCCGACTTGTTTGAAAAGGCAAAAAATTCAAACTTTGACTGTGCCTGCGGATATGATGAAAATGAAACTGTCATCGATTCATTAGAATCACTTGATTTAACCGATTGCATATATCTTTCTTATGAACTGCAGTATATGGATGTATTGGAACAGTTAATTACAGAATGGAAAACAGGGGTTAAAGAATGGAACGACAAGGAACGAGAAAAACTGATTCGTTTCAATTGTCTTCTTGGTAAAAACAATGAGAATGAGGAACTATACATTATACTGTTAGAATCAGCAAAGAAAAACGGCAAGTGTTATGAAATAGTTTCTGCATACAACAAAATCATAGAATTATATATTGTGGAAAATCAATTTGATTTAGCATATTCATATATGCTGGAGATGATTGATACTACAGATTTTAAGGAAATACAAACAATCCGCCTCTTTGCGTCTGTTTTGGAAGAATGCTTTGAGATTGTTTGTGGACTAAATGATACTCCTATCGAATTGTGGGAATGGGCTAAAAAATATCTACTTATGATGGAAAAAGGTCAGAAATTTGGTAATCTCTACGAAAAATCCATTGCTGCTGCAAAGTGCTGTGGCGATGAGATTGCAAAAAATCTCGAAGAAGAATACAATACCTGGAAAATTGACAAACGAATAAAATGATCTTATTTCAATATATACATGAAGGGGAAAGGAATAATGGGAAAAGCAAAGGAAGAATATTACGGCCGCGGACGTAACAGGAGCGTAGCGATAATCGTCAGGGATGGGAAAATCCTTATGGAAAAGGTACATTTCTTTGAGCGTGATTTCTGTACCCTTCCGGGAGGCGGTATAGAAGAAGGCGAGACTCCCGAGCAGGCGGTACTGCGTGAAGTAAAAGAAGAAACCGGGCTAGACGGTAAGATTATAAGACCTCTGACTGTGCAGTATAAAGGTGACGGAGGCAGCGATTATTCTTTTGAGTTAGAGATTCCTTCAGATGCTGTTGCCATAACCGGCTATGATCCTGAATTTGAAGGTTCGGAAAGCCCGCTCAAGGAAGTGCTTTGGATGAGCCTTGACGAGATCAGCGAAAAGGACAGGGCATTTCTGTGGTCATACGGCCTGATGCAGGTCGATGGCTTTTTCAGTAAAATCTGTGAATGGGATAATGCGATCAGTTATCCTGGAAAAGAATAGATGCATAATCTTTGAGGAACCAGCATCAGGGAATTCTCGTCTAATGATAAAATATATTCACCAGCAACAAAAAGGATGCAAATCATGAAAGACAAAACCAAAAAGATCATATATGCGATATTGGCTATATTCCTGTTCATCATAGCTATAGCGCTTATAGCGAATACAGAATGGTTCAGGAAGTGGCGGCTTGGGAAAAAGCTATCGGATAAGTACGGAGTTAGCTTCAATCTAAAGGCAGATGAACAGGATCCGTCGTTTTTTTCATACACACATAGCTATATGCTGACTTCTGATGATGGTATACGCTCATATGCAAAGTGTGACTGGAAGGGAAAACTGATCTCCGATTCTTACGCACATTTTTATTATGCCAACGATATGACCCGAGATGTGGAATCCCTGATAGGATCGTGCTTTGATAAATGCTATATCGTCAGGGATTGCATAGAATACGGAAGCAACCAGTGTTTGACAGAATTTGTCAGCGCAGAGGATTCGAAAAGCTTTGAAAGCTATCGCAGCAGGAAACCCGAGGTAACTGTTACATACCGTGTTTATGTTGAAATGTATGTTGCAGAGGAACAGTTACGGAATGCACTGGATAAACTCAGTGCACAGGCTGCAGATTACAGCGTATATTTTTTAAGGGTTATGCCTGCAGAATATGAAATAGTCAATGATACCGGACTGAAATGTTATTATCCCAATTCCGATGTTTATGAAGCCTACCGTAAGGAGTACACTGAGAATCATCCGTATTTGTTTATTAAAGATCTGGAGTCTCTTGTTTATAAGCCTTTTGACTATACTGTTGCAGAATATGTGCCCAAATATAAATCTGTAAAAGTATACGAAGACTTTCACGAAAGAAATCGCGAATATTTTGTAAATGTGGACAAGGACCACACATATGAAGAAATAATTGCCGATATCGGGAATTGCAATGGAGTGAAAGGCTCTGGGATCATTACCTATATTTGGACACTTAATGACGGAACGGCTCATGTAATATTTGACAGTTCCGGTCATATTGAATGGATAACCATTCAGGACGAAGAAAAAGATACATTTGAATTAATCTATGACAGATATCCGTCCGAATGATTGCTGCGTGATAAGCCCGGTAAATCCGGCCTGATATCGCAACACAGATAAGAATTTTAATTATTGTAAAAATGTATAAAAAAATAGTTGACAACCAACTTACCCTGTGATAGAATGCATTTTGCTGTCAGATGAAATTGAATTTTCAGGCTGATGTGCAGGAGATTCTCAATTGAGCAGATTATGGACACGCTATAAGTCTGCCCATTTGAGAAACCTGTGCATCAGCTTTTTTGCTGTGCCAAAAACATGTTAGTTGTACATTACAACAGAATACTGCCTACGGGGGATGCAGCGGAGTGCTGACCGGGGGGAAGCAGGCGATGATATGAGCCTGCCAAACGGGCCGCAAGGGCGGAAAAATATATAAGAAAAGAGGTACAGCGAATGACAAACGAAGAAAGAATCAGACTGGCATGCAGCGAATTAACAAACCTCACATCCACATTACTAAAACAGAGCATGGAAAGCATGATGGAAATCATCATGAAACCCCAGAAAGAAGACTGTAACCCGAATGACTGCGACTCCGATAATTATGAAGATAATTTCGTGGTTGAAGAAGAGTTTTACGGCGATTACGGGGACGACGACTTCTATATAGATTTCGATGATGAAAGTCCGTTCTCAAGTGAAGCGCCCACAACCCAAAATACTAACCTTGAAACCAATAACACGGGTGTGGCAGCTGACAACACAGGAAAAAACGCTTACAACGGTGGTAGCTCACAGGGTTCTCTGCCTAGTGCAACAATGATCAACTATGAAACCCCACTGGATGAACTGGAACTGTCGGTCCGTGCATACAACTGCCTGAAACGTCATGGCATAAACTCAATAGGGCAGCTTTTCGACATGTCATACGATGAACTGTGTAAGGTTCGAAACTTAGGTCAAAAAAGCCTAAATGAAATCACTCAAAAGCTGAAAGAAATCAGGGAAGCATATGCCGTAAACGGAAGCGGATCCCAGACAGACTTTAAACCCCAAGCCGGCAAGTCCCAGCCAGATCCCACCTCACAAGTATTAAGCAGCATCTATATGGAAAAGCTCAACGAGCTGATAGGACTTGACGAAGTGAAGGAACAGGTGAAAAAGATTGCCGCTTTCGTCAGGATGAAACAGGAAATGCCAAAGGGAAGCAGTGTCCCCATGGTACTTAACATGGAATTTGTCGGCAATCCCGGAACGGCCAAGACCACAGTTGCGCGCATCATGGCAGGCCTCCTATACGAGGCGGGACTCCTGGCAAGCAGCGACATAGTCGAAGTAGGCAGGTCAGGGCTCGTAGCAAAATATACCGGCCAGACGGCCGTCCTGGTTAAATCCGTATTTGACAGGGCAGAGGGGAAGCTCCTCTTCATCGATGAAGCATACGCTCTCGCAGATAATGATGACGGCGGATTCGGTGATGAAGCCATAACCACCATCGTCCAGGAGATGGAAAATCGCCGGGACAGTACCATTGTGGTATTCGCAGGCTATCCTGACGAAATGGACGAGTTCTTCGACAAAAACCCGGGACTTCGATCCCGTGTTCCCTTCAAGATTGCCTTCAAGGATTATACTCCTGACGAACTGTATAAAATATCCGAGATAGAAGCCAAAAGGCGCGGTTTTACCATCAGCCCAGAGGCCGCTGAAAAGGTTACCAACATCTACATGGAAACCGCCGAAGATCCTCGCATGGGTAACGGCCGTTACTGCCGCAACATAGTAGAATCCGCTATCTTGAACTACGCATACAGGAACTACGGCCAAGGCGCTGAAAATAACCTCGTTGACAGCCATGATGGATCGAAACCCGACTTCATTCTCAGATCAGACGACTTCCAGCCAATCCACAACATGGATCAGGCGAAAGTATCAGCCCCGATAGGTTTTCGGGGCTGAACCGGAGCCCGTGTTGTATGAGCGTTATTTTACCTTTTGTAACTAAGCCCTCGTAATGTCGAGACTATTAAGGTCAAGAAGAAATCAAAACTTACTTTGTCAAAAAAATTAAAGCGAGTTTTTATTTTGTACTTGACAGCTAATTCAAATTAGCTTATAATAAGGCTAATTCAAATTAGCCAAGTGAGACATAAAACAAATCATACCGGACAATAGAAAGAGAGGCGTTGAAATGGACACCAAGCACAGAATAATGGAAGAAGCACTGACTTTGTTTTCGGAAAAGGGATATGCGAACGTTTTTGTTGCGGATATTGCAGACAGAGTCGGTATCAAGGCTCCATCCCTTTACAAACATTACAAAAACAAACAGGCTATCTTTGATGCGATCATTGAAGAAATGAACAGGAGATTTTTGGAGGAGGCAGGTGCATTACAGATTAACGGAGCTGATGCTAACGTAGATGCTGAAATATATAGGCATATATCGGAAGAGCAGCTTATCGCTCTCGGCAACAACCTGTTTCTATATTTTCTACACGATGACTACACAAGGCGTTTCCGAAAGATGCTTACCATTGAGCAGTTTCATGATAAGGGACTTGCGGCTGTATACACGAAACAGTATGTTGATGATCCGCTTTCATATCAGGGAATGCTTTTCGGACTGATGGTTTCTGCGGGTGTTCTTCAGGCGGATGACGTAGAGATTATGACTCTGCATTTTTACGCGCCTATTTATATGCTGCTGACCATTTGCGACCGAGAGCCGGAACGAGAGGCAGAGGCTCTAAAGACAATGGAGGCTCACATCCGGCAGTTTAACAGATTATATTCAAGGAAAGAAGAATAGATTAACGGAGGAAAATATTAATGAAAATCACAGTCATCAACGGAACCGAAAAACACGGTGTAACATACAGATTGAAAGAAATGTTCTTAGAGACATTTAGAGAAGATGCAGAAATAACGGAATACTATCTTCCGAAGGACGGTCCCGGATTCTGTATGGGATGTACAGCGTGTTTCAGAAATAACCAGAATCTCTGTAAGGACGCAGAAATAGTTAAGAAGATCGAGAAGTCTTTACTTGAGGCAGATTTACTTGTCTTTACTTCACCTGCCTATGTTTTCCATACCACCGGAGCAATGAAAGCCATGCTGGATCATTTCGGATACAGATGGATGCCGCACCGCCCTGCAAAAGAGATGTTCGGGAAGCGTGCCGTAATTATTACACAATGTCTGGGAGCAGGAGGAAAATCCACCGCAAAGGATATAAAGGACAGTCTCGCGTGGTGGGGAATTTCCACTATCAAGACTGTAAGCTTCAAGCTGATGTCAGAAATTGACTGGAACAAAATCGATGAAAAAAAGAAAGCATCATTCAAAAAGAAGCTGAACAGTGTTGCGAGAAAAATGCATTCCATTGATTACACTAAACCGGGTCATACGAATCTGATCGTGAAAGCAAAATTCTATGTCGTAAGGATGCTGCAGACAAGTCTCGGCAAACAGAACCCAGAATATACCGACTTCAAATACTGGAACGAAAACGGCTGGATTGGCAAAGTAAGGCCGTGGAGGTAAATGGGGTTTGACCAAAATTGCCATTTCTGGTATAATAGACAGCTGATCCGTATACATTAACCCATTGAGGTTCTCCATGGTGTCATATGGATACACGAACGTTTTTATTATAAAACAATAAGCGAGAGAAAAAAAGATGTTGATTGATTTCCATACACATACTTTCCCCAATGAGCTGGCAGAGAAGGTTCTCCCAAAGATTGCCGGTGATGCGTCTATCCGTTATTATACAGAGGCTACCAATTCTTCACTCCTAGAGTCAATGGATAGGGCACATGTTGATATGAGCGTTATTTTACCTGTTGTAACAAAACCCTCGCAGCATGAGACGATAAACAGGACTGCAAAAGAGGTAAATGACAGGTATTTCCCAAGGCTTTTGTCATTTGGCGGGATACACCCTGATAATGAGGATTACAGGGAAATCCTTAAATGTCTGCAAAGGGATGGGATAAAAGGTATCAAGCTTCACCCGCTGTATCAGGGAGTTGCTATAGATGATATAAGGAATCTTAGGATAATAGATTGTGCCAGCGAGCTTGGCTTGGTCGTCATGATACATGCCGGAAAGGATTTAAGTTTTCCGGGAGATCTTGCAGATCCGGACAGAATAAGCCGGATGCTCGATGAAGTTAGACCGGAAAAGATAGTACTTGCACATATGGGATCATATGCCAGATGGGAAGATGTTTATGAGCTGTTGTGCGGTAGAGGAGCATATCTGGACACTTCGTTCGCTTTGACTCCTGTACGGCCATTAAGCGATACCAAGGAAGGCATGGACAGTCTTTTGGCAAATCCGATACTTGTTCCGCCGCTTAAGCCGGAACTGTTCAGGAAAATGGTTAAAAAGAATGGTGTGGATTATATGCTGTTTGCCAGTGACAGTCCATGGTGCGATCAGAAGGAAACCTTTGAAATGGTTGATGCATGCCTTAATGAATCCGAAAAGGATGCGGTGTATTATGGCAATGCACTACGCCTGTTGGGACTGTCGGATGACATCTTTTCACGGAAATAGTGGAGAAAAACATATGATTACAGTAAATTTATATTATAATGGCATTAATGGTAATGCAAAGAAATTTGTCGAAGAGATGGAGTCTTCCGGGATAGCTGACGCTATCCGCGCAGAGAAAGGAAACCTCAGGTATGAATATTTCCAGCCGATGGGGGATCCTGAGACAGTACTGCTCATAGATTCATGGACTAATCAGACGGCTATAGATGAGCATCACGCTTCTCCCATGATGAAGGAACTCGCAGCATTACGAGAAAAATACGATCTGCATATGACTGTGGAGCGTTATGTCAGCGACGTTTATGAAGAAGATGATAAGTTCTTGAGAAAATAAAAAATATAACAGTATATAACGATATGCCTTTTGGGGGGTTATAATGGAAAAAGAGTTTGACATTCAAGCATATATGACTGCAGGAGTTGAAAGGATAGTTAAGGATTCCTTAAAGGCAACTCTTAAAGATCCCAAGGGAAGTGCTTTTATGATGAAGTTTGCACTTGCCACCAGGAAAGCATCTGACAAGCGCGCAGAGAGTGAAAAGGAAGGAATGCATATTCCGCCATTCTTGATCGCAAGCATTACATCCAACTGTAACCTTCATTGTGCAGGCTGTTATTCCAGGTCCAATAATGCCACTCAAGATTGTGCTGCACATGATCAGCTTACAAGTGATGAATGGGGCTGTATTTTTGATGAAGCTGAGGAACTTGGTGTCAGCTTCATCCTTCTTGCAGGCGGAGAACCAACTTTACGACGTGATGTTATAGAAAAGGCCGGTGAAAAAAGAAACATTTTGTTCCCCATCTTCACAAACGGAGTTTTTTTAAGCGACTGGTACTATGAACTGTTTGAAAAATGCAGGAACCTAATACCGATAATGAGTATCGAGGGGGGAAAGGATTCTACAGATACGAGACGTGGAGAAGGCATTTATGACAAGCTTATTAAAAATATGGAAAAACTTCATAAAAAAGGATTGATTTACGGATGCTCAATTACAGTTACTACTAAAAACATAAATGATGTGTTATCAGATGAGTTTATCAATTCAATAGCTGACAGGGGATGCAAGGCTGTAATTTTTGTTGAGTATGTTCCGGTAACGGATGAGAGCAGGGAACTGGCAATAGGCGATAATGAAAGAAAAATGTTTTCAGATAGGCTGCAAACACTGAGGGAGACCTTTGCAGAGATAGTATTTGTTTCTTTCCCGGGCGATGAAAAAAGCTCAGGCGGTTGTATAGCAGCAGGACGTGGATTTTTTCATATTAACTCACACGGAGGAGCGGAACCGTGCCCGTTTTCTCCATATTCGGATATTAACATAAGGGATACATCTCTGAGGGAAGCAATAAAATCGCCTTTGTTCCTCAAAATGCAATCAGGGAACATCCTCAATGGAGAGCATGTTGGAGGGTGTGTTCTGTTTGAAAAGAAGGAGCTTGTGGAAAAACTTATATCACAATAAACAACGATATATCGTTAGGGGGTTTGAATGGGAAAGAAAATCATTTTTCTGGGATCTTCTGTAACTTATGGTTCTGCGGCAGGTGGTGTTTCTTTTGCAGACATTATTTGTGAAAGAAACGGATATGAGATGGTAAAAGAGGCTGTTTCGGGAACAACTCTTGTCGATGAGGATGATAGTTCCTATGTCAGCAGATTGAAAACTATAAAGTCAGACCATGCAGATTTGTTTATATGTCAGCTGTCCACAAATGATGCTGCCAAGAACTATCCGCTGGGAGTGCTTACTGATACCCGGGATATCACTTCGTTTAATGTGAATACCATATCCGGGGCAATAGAATATATCCTTGCATATGTTTCAGAAAAATGGCATTGTCCCATGGCGTTCTATACAGGCACCAGATACGATTCCGAAGCATATGCTGATATGGTTGGCTTGTTAAAGAAAATCGCAGATAAATGGGCTATCAGCATTATAAATCTATGGGATGAACCGTCATTTAACGATGTAAGTGCCGATGATTATGCCAGATTCATGCAAGATCCGATCCATCCTACCTTAGAAGGATACAGGGATTGGTGGGCACCGTTTATAGAAAAGAAGATAAGGGAAATGCTAGGAGAGCAAAAGGAGGAGACATGGGAAGGTTAAAGGAGCTTAGAAAGTATATTAACAGTGAGATTAATAAGATCGATGATACCGATGAGAGAACAGCTGCTACAGTGCATCTGTATGGTGTTTCTCTTGCCGCGGTCATCCTTGCCAAGAAACGCGGACTTGACGAAGAACTGGCAGCTATGGCGGCTATGCTTCATGACCTTTATGCATATAAGACCGCATCATATGACGACCATGCCCACAAGGGTGCTGAACTGGCAAAAAATGTTTTGAAAGAACTTGCCCTGACCGATAACGATGAGACAGAGATTATCTGTTCTGCCATATATCACCACGATGACAAGAATGTAGTGGATTCACCTATGGACGAACTTTTAAAGGATGCCGATGTGATATCACATACTATGAACGATCCTTCAAAACCTGTTAAGGAAAAGGAACAACAGCGCTATGATAATATCTACAGGGAACTTGGATTTTATTAGAAACAAATTAAAAAGTATTGAATTTTAAATGGCGAGGTTGCTTGACCTCGCCATCTACTATATATACATCTTAAATTTGTTAAAACATACTGCAATATAATGTTGCTCCCAGTCCCTGGATTCCCCAAAGGCGATTAAGAAAGCCTTTAGTAAAGCGCACTATGTTGACAACATCATTTTTTTGCTGGCACGTGTATTCATTAGGATCGTATTTAGGAAAAATACCCGTGAATAATACATTCAGGAAATCACCCTCTTGGTATTCTTCATATGTATAATTATAATAATCATTAGGATTAAATTTAAAGGAAGCGATTATTCTATCACGTGTTGCTTCAAACCCATCTAATATAGCTAGTGTACCACAAGTTGAGGTGATAGTTTCGTCCTTAATCTTTCGGCCGTCAATAATGAGTTCAAAATGATTTCTGCCCATTTTTTTAATAGTTGTCTTGTAGTAAGTAGGGTCTTCGAAAGCGTGTACCTGGGTATGTGCTGTGAAAGAAGCTGCTATAACAAGTACCATGAGTGTTGCGATTATTTTGGTTAAGAATGTTTTTGCTGTCATATGTTTATCCTCCCTCGGTTCGTTTCCTTTGTTGTATTTATACTATACCCCCGGAGGCCCGACATTTCAATATTCAGATGCACAGCGAAATGTTGCATAAGCAACATAATGGATAGAAGGTGTAAACAAATTTACAGAGATATTAAAATTTGTAACCCAACAGGGACAATAACGTGAGTTGACGGTTACTGGTTGTTTGAAAAAAACTTTCTTATAAATCTCAGCAGGCATGCTATGCCCCAGCCTGACAGAAGTATCC
>JAEEGG010022801.1_pt1 | contig 12287 bp, 15 predicted proteins | sample 9134161 | NCBI WGS metagenome assembly JAEEGG01 (sample SAMN16246543, study PRJNA631951) | gut metagenome | biome: gut microbiome; feature: rumen; material: CR-attached | host: Bos | place: Iran: Karaj | collected 2018-10
CGTACCCATGAAAATCCACTTCCGTTCTGTCGATGTTGAGATACGGTTTGTTCCGGGGATGCGTGCGGCAGGCTTTCCGTTCAGTTGATTGTAATCAATGCATATGGATCGCTGCCCATCCTGAGTTCCTTCATGGCCGAGAGCTGACGAAACCCCTTGCGGCTCTCGATGCGCTCGATCAGGTCGTTCTTGCGCGCGTCGCCGAAGTTGTAAACCATATCGACGGACGCCTTGCCGCTGTCCGCCATCAGCTCCATGAACAGCTCGCCCCCGCGATCGTCAGCCACACCTTTTTCACGAAATCACGTCTCGAAATATCCGCCACATCAAATTCTCCCTTTGCCTGTATGCTTTATGTTTCCTATTTTCTCCGCAAATCCCGATTTTGTCAATCTATGGGGGCTCTGCAAGGAAATGACAATCGGTTAATTCGAGGTCATGCCGGGGACTCATTCGGCTTTTCCATGTCCGCATACTATGAATAAGCTGCTTTTCTCAAGTGCGGTATTTATACCGATTGCAAAAAAGCTGCAAGCGACAAGGCTTGCAGCTTTTGCATGGGAAGGGGATTTTTTCGGAAAGCTTTCCAATCACACTTTGAATTTGCCGGTGGCCGATTGCAGTTCCGTGGCGAGGTCGGCCAGCGAATGGGACGCCGACGCGATCTCCTCGCTGGACGCGGACTGCTCTTCCGCGGCCGCCGAAATGGTCTGCGTCTCCTCCGACGTGGAGCGGCTCACTTCGTCGATGGTATCCATCGCGGCGACGATGCCCTGCATCCCTTTCGAGACCTTCTGCACCTCGTCGTTGATTTCTACCATCTCCGACTTGATCGACGAGACCCGCGCCGTGATGTCCTGGAACTGTTCGCCCACTTCGCGGATGGCCTGGGTGCCGAGGGCCACTTCGTTGGTGCCCGCCTCCATGGCGACGACCGCGTCTGCCGTATCTCCCTGGATGACGGCGATGCGTTCCTTGATTTCCTCCGCCGAGAGCTGGGACTGCTCGGCCAGCTTCCGTACTTCCTCCGCCACGACGGAGAAGCCGCGGCCCGCTTCGCCTGCCCGCGCCGCCTCGATGGCCGCGTTCAGCGCCAGGAGGTTCGTCTGGTCGGCGATGGCCGAGATGCTTTCGACAATCTGCCCGATCTGCTTCGAGTTTTCGCCAAGCTTCTTGACGACCTGCGCCGAGTTCGCCACGCTCTGCTCGATGCCGTTCATCTTTTCCATGGCGTTGTTCATGAGCTGGGCGCCGTGATCCGCCGCGCCCGCCATCTGTTCGGTGTTTTCCGTGACCACCGCCGCTTTTTCCGTCATGGCGTTGATGTCGATGAAGGCCGCGTCAATGTTTTGCTTTGCGCTGTCAACGCTGGCAAGTTGCTTGTCCATGCCGCCCGCCACCTCGACGACGGTCTGCGCGACGTGAGTCGCTGCCTCCGCCGCTTGCTGGGAGCTGGCCGTCAGCTCTTCCGAGCTTGCCGCTACCTGCTCGGCGCTGTTCGCCATCTGGGTAATCAATCCGCGCAGGTTTTTCAGCATGACGTTGAATTCTTCCGACATCAGGCCAATCTCGTCGTTGGAACCCACGGGCAGCGGCTCCAGCCGCAGATTGCCCTGCGACATCTCGCCCATGTGGCCGACAAGCCCGTCGAGCTGCTTGACGACTCGTCCGATGACGAACCAGGAGATCGCGCCGACGACAATGAGCAGCACGATAACCGCGATGGCGATGGTCCGAATGAAGCCGGACTGGATTTCATCGACTTCCTTCGTGGGAATGCCCATGAACAGCATGCCGACCACCTGGCCGTTCTGTCCCTTGAGCGGCTTATACGCGCTCAAATAACGGTTGCCCAAGACTTCCGCGTACCCGGAGAAGGGTTTCCCCTCCTGCAGGACGGTCTTGACGATTGCTTCCGAGGCCTTTGTCCCCACTGGGCGCTTTCCCGCGGCGTCCTGGAACGTGGTCGCGACGCGCGTGTCGTTGTTGAACATCGTCACGTTGTTTCCCGAAAGCTGCCCCAATTCGTCCAAAAGGGCGTTGTCGTCGTTGAACTTCTTCCCGCCTTTGTAAAGGCCGTCCGGCTTGGATTCCCAAGCCCCCGGATAGCGGGCTTCCAGCACGGCGTGGATCTCCTCCAAGTCGTGAATCGCTTTTTCTTCAAGGGCAATGCCAAACCCGTGATCCGCCGTAAAATATCCGAGCACGCCGACGATGACGCAGGCGACTGCCAAAAGGATGTTGAACGCCAGTATCGCTTTTCCCTGTAATTTCATTTCCCTGATTCTCCTTTTCTGGCTGTTCCCGTCTGCAACGAAGCAACAGCCTTGCTCATACAATTTCTTCTCGTTTCGTTCAGCCGATGTGCGTTCCTTCCATAAACTCCTCCTTTGGTCCCGCAGTTTATGTTTCGTATCATTTCATATTAACCTGATTGTATTTTATTCTGTCTGTCGGAGCGCTAACAATAACTAATCAGACGCAGCCTATCCAAACGGACACAGTCTTGTTGCCTATTTTCAGCATTAGACGGACAAATGACTTAGTTTTATGATATTATGAAGCTGCCCGTTTCCGGTGCGTGTCGCGAAAACGGGCAGCCATTGCACGAAAGAGACATGGCGGACAAGGAGCGGGACACGATGGAACCCTTATATTGGCAGAAAAAATTCGACGCCTCGTTTACATTGATTGACAGCAGCGGCGGATTTGACCGCTATCATTTGGAAAACGAATCCGGCGACGGCACGATTACCGCGTGCGCGGTTTTTCCCGGTTTGCAGGCGCTGTATCTCGATTTGCGCATGTATCGCTGCGACAATCCGCTGACGCTGAACAAGGACGTCATCGAGATCGGGTATTGTCTCGGCGGGAACTTTGAATGCAATGTCAGCAAGCGTTACTGCTACTTCGTTTCAGCCGGGGATTTTTCCGTGGGCTACGCGGGGAAGAAGGAATCTCACGGCACGTTTCCGGCAGGGCAGTATCAGGGCATCAACATTTTTCTGGACGAGAAGCTGTTCCGGCAGCGTCTTGCAGAGACGCTTCGGGAGCTGGACATCCGCATGGAGCAGATCCATGCGCTGGCCGATTTGACGTTCCGCTGTTTCTTACTGCGCCGCAGCCCTGAGCTTGCAACGATTGAAAGGGCGATTGCGGACGGCTTCAAGGCCAAGAGCATCCCCCGGCTGAGAGTCAAGGTGATGGAGCTGCTGCTCTTCCTCAGCGGCTTGGATGAAACGGCGATCAATGATTCGCCGCCCTATCTCAATAGGAATCGCGCGGATATTGCCGAGTCTGTGCATAAACGATTGACGGCCGACAGCGCCGGGCACGTCACGATAGACCAACTGGCCGCCGAATTAGGCGTGGGCACCACGGCACTGAAGACGTCGTTCAAGAGCGTTTACGGACTCCCCATCTACCAATTCCAGAAAGATTTGCGGCTTCAGAAGGCGCAGCGGCTGCTTCGAGAGACTATACTCCCGATTTCCGCCGTCGCCGCGGAAGCCGGCTACGCGAATCCGGCGAAGTTTTCCTCGGCCTTCAAGAAAAGATTCGACGTTTCTCCCACAGAATACAGAAGAAACGCGGATCGAGAAGATTAATCGAAAACACGGACCTATTCATACCCCTCTTCTCTCGGCTGCCGGAGCAGCCCAAAAGAAGCGCCCGCCAATCGGCGAGCGCTTTTTGCGTTCAGAATATCCAGTAAGATGGGGGGCATAATCGCCGATGCGGCAGACCAAAGCTGTCCGCCCCTGCAGCGAAACAGAAGGTCCGTATGACAGGACGCAAGGTTCTGTGGTAAAATACCGGCAAGACGTGTTCCGCGGAAAACCGCCGCGGAACGAATCCCATCCAACGAGGTGAATATCGAAATGCTCATTGTAGCCGTCATTGAAGTCATCGTATCTCTTCTGATCATCCGGTGGCTGATCCGAAAGAAAACCGGCGAACCTTTCTCCCGAAAGACTGTCCTAAAAATCCTGCTCTTTGGCGCCGCAACCGCGTTCATTATCATGATCGCCAGCTTTTTCGCACCGGACGAGCCCCCCTCCGCCATGTCCAATCCCATTCTTGTCGGATTCATAGACGCCCTGACTATGGCCGCCATGCTGGAGGAATGCCTGAAATACAGCGCGTTTCGGCTGGCCATAAGGAACAATGCGGAAGCGCGCTGCCGTCTGGACGCCGTTCTCGTGGGCGCCCTGGTCGCCATGGGCTTCGCGCTGACCGAGGACGTGGAGTATTCCATCTTCGGCAATTATTTCACGCTGATTCGCGCCATTCTCCCCCTGCATGCCTTCTTCGGCACGATCACGGGATATTACTACGGGAAAGCGAAAGCTACGGGTAACATGAAATATCATGTCCTTTCGCTGGCGGTCCCGATTCTCGGCCATACGTTTTTCGATATGTGGCTCATTGCGATAAAACGCATCCTGGACGCCGCCGGCGGCGCCGCCGACACGCTCACCGAGGAAGAGCTCCTGGCGCTGCCCTACGGGGAATATCTCGAGCCTTTGGGATACGTGGCCATCGCCACGATGGTGGTGTTCTTCGTCCTGATCGTGACGGCCTTCCGGAAGATCAGCCAATGGAGCAGGAACGGCGAATTGCAGGAGAGCATCGTCACGCAATGATCTATGAGCTGATCAGGTCGTGGTGCTGCTGAAAGGAACCCCTAAAGGAAAGGACCATGCAGGGAAATCGCCTGCATGGTCCTTTTCCATGGGTCATCAGTTTTCGAAGCAGTAATCTTTGTCGCAGTCCGGGTAGCATCCGCCGCCAGCCGCCTTCTTCAGCTGCTCTTCGTCCAGCTCCACGTCGGCCAGCTCCGCCATGTAAGCCTCGGCTTCTTCTTTGGAAAGGTCAAAGCCATTGGCCTTTGCCAAAGCCGTCAGCTCTTCGGCGGTCTCGCACTGCATCGCTTTTCCAACCATTTCTTTAGTGATTTCATTTTTGTTGATCGTCATGATAAACGCCCCCTTGGAATATTTTGTGTTCCCTTAATACCTTTTACTATTATATACAAAGAAGGCTTTCAAAAATTGACACTTATAGATAAATTTTTACCTAAATAATATTCGTAAAGGGCTTGCAAATTTTTTAACGTGCCCTTATATTTACTATAGGTTTACTTGATTATAGGAAGAAAGGATGATACCCATGGCAGACAAGAAACAGAATGCCGTAAAATACGGCGAAGTCGTATCGAAATGCTGGAACGACGAGGCGTACAAGAAACGTTTCCTCCAAGACCCGGAGGGCGTCCTGAACGAAGCCGGGTTCGTCCTTGACGAAGGCGTGACCTATAAGGTCATCGAGCAGCCGAAACTGGTCAAGTATCTGGTATTGCCTCACGAAGGAACGAAGGAAGCCGTGCAGACCATCGCCAAAAACTTTTTGAACAAGGTTGAGAAGAAGGACGTCGTGATCCCGGAGGGCGCGGAGGTCCGCATCATCCAGAACACCGACGATATCCGCTATATGATTCTTCCGGCGTCGCCGAAGTCCCTGACACAATCCGATCTGAAGCTGGTCGCAGGCGGCGGCGATGTACAGGTCAGTACAGAAGTTGAATTGGTGGCAGTTGAAGCTCAATGTACCGCTACAACTACGACTGCCGCAGCCGAAACCGAAGTCGCGGCAGTTGTAGTACTCGTTCTGGTATAATTTTAACCGAATCTCTCTCCGATTACTATCCGCTTTTGCAAAGAGGGCCATGCAGGGGAATCGCCTGCATGGCCCTCTGTCATGAACCGACGGACTTCATGATAAATTGGGATGCGGAGATAACTTTTCTCTTACCAATCATTCGGACAATGCTGGCAGAGGTTATAGCAATCTCCGCCGCCGGCCACGTTCTTCAGCTGCTCCCCGTCCATCTCGAAGTCGGCCAGCTCCGCCATATACGCCTCGGCCTCTTCTTTGGTAATGTCAATACCCTCTGTCTTCGCCAGTGCCATCAGCTCGTCGGCGGTCTTGCACTGTATCGCCTTCAGGATCTGCTCGTTTGTGATTTCCTTTTTGTTGATCGCCATGATAAAAACCTCCTTACAAAACAATACGCTTCATTGCCTTCTACTTATAAATACAAGGCAGACCTCCCAAAATTGACGCCTTTCGAAAATTATCTACTTACCTTATATACTACATTTCCCAAACCCATTGTCATGGATATTTTATCATCAATTCTTTTGTGAAACCACAAAAACGACGCAGCACTGAAATAAACAAGACCAGACGTTGAACGGAATCTCGGAAAAACCTACGGGGTGCAAGGCGGAAAAATATTTGAAAAAATTTTTCGTTTCGACACATTTTCGACACAATCGTACTTTATACTTCAAACCATCAAAGAAAACTTCTCTACAAAAAGAAAGGATGATTCAAATGAAAAAAATGATGTTGGCAGCTATGGCGGCAATGGTGATCGGTTCGACGGGGACGGCGCTGGCGGCGACCCCGGGTGCAGGGTACTGCCGGGACAATGCGCCGGCCATCGAGACGAACTACGCTCACTGCGGCGGCGGATATCACGGCAGGGGCCGCGGCGATCGCGGCGGCTACGGCTGCGGCGGTGGCTACGGTCACGGCGGCGGATACTGCTACGACAACGAAAACAACGAAGGCTGACTGACAAAAAGCGGGCGTCATGGGATGGCAAGCTTCCCATGACGCCCGCTTTATTTTATTCCGGGGATTTCTTTTTTCCGTCTGCCGCCTCCGTCAATGCGACGTGGTTTTTTCGTGCGATGCGTCGATGCCGTTCTGGCTGTCCAGTTTGATCGACGCCTTCTGGTTGACGGATTTTCCGTCCATGCTCCGCTCCACGTTCACGGACGTGGAGACGTTCACCTGCGGCTTGCCGTTAGTCGAAACCGACACCGACGATTCAGAGGTGCTGCTGGCGCTGTAACTGCACCCGCCAAGGAGCGACAAGCTGAGAGCGAGGCACAGCAGCAGGAAATACTTCTTTGCAAGGTCTTTCTTATTCTTGCGTTCTGCGTTCGTCATTTTTAACTCCTCCTTTGAAATATGTTGATTTTCTTTGTGTTTTTCTTTTCGCCTGTATATATGCGCGAGCCGAAAAATCCTGACAAACTTTTTGCAAAAAAATTTTCCACGAACCGTAACCGCAAAAAACCGGCCGTGAATCAGGAATAGATCCGATTCACGGCCGGCTCTTTTTATAGGTGTTTGCTCAGTCTTCTTCGTTCATGGCCGCCTGGGTGTCATGCTCCGCGCTCTGTATGTCCTTGCTCATATCCTTGGCCAGGTTCATCTGGTGGAACTGCGGGTCATTATGGAGCACCATGGTGAATTTATCCGTCTTGTCAAATTCCACGACGCCTTTCTTCAGGGAAAGTTCCAGAATATGACCGCCCTGTTTCTTGTCGTCGGAAATGAAGTGGAAATGCCATCCGGGCGTGTTCAGCCCGCCCATATAATTGGGGCAGTACAGTCCCACCAAGGTGCCCTTGATATTCTGGGCGGTAAACTCCGTCTGCTTTCCCTTGAGGGCTTCCACCAAGGTAGGATAGGGTTTCTGGCTGCCGTACTCGCTGCGGAACAGCACGGAGGAAAATTCCGTATGCAGCTTTATCATGTAAAAACTGTTTTCCCCGCACTTCTTGACTTCCTCGTTCAGGATTGCTTCAAAGGCCGCCTTGTCCTTGACGTCTTTCAGCTCAACGGCAAGGTCGTTGTCAAAGTACGTCACGGTGCCATAGGGAACGGCGACCTTGTCGTCGGCCACCACGACCCGGCCGTCGCCCAGCGCCTGATAGACCGTGCCGTCCAGCATGATCATTTCCCCGTTCAGCCCCTCGAAGGTGCCGATGCCCGTATCGCCCAGAGAGCGCATGTCCTTTACTGTAACCGTGCCGCCAAAATACCCCTGCGCCAGGGACTGCAGAAGCGCCACCTGATTCAGGCTCTCACGCTCTACCACAGCAGGCGTGGCATAGCCCACGCTGCCCGTCAAAAGACCGGCGACCATGGCCGCAGCAAGTTTCTTCTTGAAGTTCGTTTGCATCATCATCATTCTCTTTCAATTTTTTATACTTACTATTTAGTATATTTTATTCTCTGCTACATTTAAATCAAGCGCAATTTGGCCTTTCTACTCCTCCTGCTCTTCGTATTTGTTCAGTTTCTTGTCGGGGTAAATCTTCGTTCCCTTAATGGACGCATCCAGAGACAATCCCTTCTTCGTCATCTGATAGACCCAGACGCCCTTCGCGGCTATGGAGGCTCCTTCTATGGAATCGCCCGTGACGCCGTCGTTGGCCGACGCTTCCGCCGAAGAGGCGAATTTTATGTCGCCGGAAATAAAGGAGTTCCACGCCGCTTCCGTTCCAATGACGAAGATCAGATCATACTCTTTCACCCCAAGGCCCAGACCGATGCCCATTTCTTTCATGCGCATATAGAGGCGTTCGCCCGTCTCATTGTTTACCGCCAGTCCTCTTCCGTGGGCGTCCCCGAAGATTCCCAGCTTCATTCCCGTATTGCTCAGCGTGGCGTAGGCGTAGCAATTGTCTATGACCCGCTCTGCAGACGGAACCTTTTCATACAGATTCGCAAGCGCCTTGGCGGACAGTTCGTCAATTTCCGCCCGCTCCTTCACGATTTTTGCCTGCTCTTTTTCGCTTTTGTCCGTGTCGGCCGCAAAAACGGCGGTCGTCATCAGGCAGAGCACAAGCGCCGTCATCAATAATGCCGCCATTTTTTTCATAAACTTGTTCATTTTTATCCGCCCTTTCTCTTCGTATATGTGTACTTTGACATTTATATTTTATTCCCCTGCTGTGTTGGAATCAAGGTAAAGTTCCAGAATGTAAAAAGAGGGACTGCCGCAAAAAGATTTTTCCTTCCGCGGCAGCCCCGTTCAGTAAATTATCGACTTTTTCATCGGTTCAAAAATACGAGGCCGATCATGCAGATGATTGCGCCGAGGATTTTGCTCCACGAAATCGTCTCATGGAACAGAAAATAACCGAGGCATAAAAGCGCCATGGCAAGAAACGCGCTTTGCGTGAGGAAGCCGGTGCTGACGGGCCATCCTGCCTTGTAAGCGTAAATCCATCCGGTTTCCAGCCCGACGACGGCAAGGCCGAGAGCGACGGGCGCCCAGTTCAGCCTGCCGTATTCCTTCCACAAATCGGCACCCTGCGTCAGGGAAAAATATAAAATCCCGGAAACGACCGCCCCTATGAGGTATGTAACCGTCAGCGTCGCGAAGGGATTCATCGCCTTTGGGACGGACTTGGCGCATATCTGATAGATAATATTTGCAAGAATGACCAATGCCATCGGCCAAATGTAAGAGACCATACTGAATCAATCCCCCAAGTTCAAGATTTGGCCTGTTTTGACGGCAGGTTCCCAACCGTTTCCACGAGATGCATTTGGGCGCTCGCTGTCCTTTCGCAGGGGTTCATCCGTAGAGGAGCCGCTCCCCGTACGCGGCGAACACGCCCGTTTCTCCCGCGGTAAGAAGCGACAGTCCTGTCCGCGCCGGGCCGCAAAAAACGGCGCGCCGCCCAAACCGTCGGGCCCGCGCGCCGTTTGCATGTACCGGTTCTATTAAATCTTGAAGGCAGACGTCGCGTTCTTGAGCTCCATCGCAAGATTGGAAAGCGCGTTGCTTGCCGACGCGATTTCCGCAGACGCCGTGGACTGCTCCTCCGCCGCCGACGAAATCACCTGCGTGTTCTGGGAACCTTCGCGGCTCACAGTGTCGATGGTGTCGATCGACATGACGATATTCTTCATGCCGTTGTCGATCGTCTTCGCCGACTGCTTGATTTCGGAGATTTCATGGTTGACCGACGCCACGCGGCGATTGATTTCCTCGAACTGTTCCGCCACGGCGCGGATAGACGCGAGGCCGTTGGTAACTTCGCCCGTGCCGCCTTCCATCGAGGCGACCGCCGCTTCCGTGTCTTTCTGGACGTCCCCGATCAGCAGGGAGATATTGTCCGCCGCCGCCGAAGACTGCTCCGCCAGTTTCCGCACTTCCTCCGCGACGACCGAGAACCCTCGGCCGGCCTCTCCGGCGCGGGCCGCCTCGATGGCCGCGTTCAGCGCGAGCAGATTTGTCTGCTCCGAAATCTGGGAAATCGTTTCCACGATCTGCCCGATCTGCGCCGAATTTGCCCCCAGCTTCCTGACGACGTCCGCGGAAGCCGAGACGCTGCCTTCGATGCCGCTCATTTTCGCGATGGCTTCGTTCATCAGACGCGCCCCGGACTCTGCAGCGTCTGCCATCTGCTTCGCGCTCTCGGAGACTTCGTCCGTTTGCTTCGCCATCGCCTCGATATCGTTAAAGGCTGTGTCAATGGTCTGCTTCGTAGCGTCGACGCTGCTCAGCTGCTTCTCCATGCCTTCGGCCACCACGCCGGCCGTCTTCGTCACATTGGTGGCGGTCTCCGCCGCCTGACGGGAGCTCGACGCCAGCCCTTCGCTGGCCGCCGAGACCTGCTCCGAGCTGTTCTTCATCTTGACGATCAAGCTATAGACGTTGTCCTTCATGCGGTTGAACTCGGTCGCCATTTCGCCGAACTCGTCGGTGGAATCGACTTCCAGCGGGTTCATGCGGAGGTTGCCTTCCGCGATTTCATGCAGGCCCTGATTCAACAGGACGAGACGGCGCACAACGCCGTTCGCGAAGAAGAACAGGGAGCCGGTGAGAAGGAGGACGCCGATGGCCGTGAGGCCGATGTAGAGATACCGGAGCTTGGCCACGCCGCCGAAGGAGCTGAGCTCCGGCAGCTCGATGGCCGTGATCCAGCCCGTAAGCGCCATGACATTATAGGCGACAAGGTGTTCCTTGCCGTCGACGATTTCCGTGAATAACCCGGTTTTCTGCTTTACCATCTCATCGACGTGATTGCGGAAGAGCGGGCTTTCCGAAAGTTTCTTGAGATTCTGTTCCGCGTTGGCGGAAACATTGATCAAGTCCGTCTTGGGGTTGAGGATGTAGCCGACGCCCTCGCCCTCAAACTTGATGCGGCCAACGTGCTCCTGAATCGCGTCCATGCGGATATCGAGGCAGATGCCGCCGCCGACGCCGTTCTGACGGGAATACGGCATGGTCGCGGAGACGACGAGCTTGCCGGTCATGGCGTCCACATAGGGATCGGTGTATTCAAATTTGCCCGTCTTTTTGATTTCGATATACCACGGGCGTTCGCGCCATTCTCTTTTCCCGTTCAAATCGCCGGCGACCAGCGCCCATGCCCAGCCGTCCTCGCGGACGTGGTAAGCGTCCTGGAATTCTTTGTCGGCCAAGATGCCGGTCAACATTTCGGGCCGCTTCACCGTGGCGTCGTCGGTAATCTTGGAAAAGGTCGCCGCCATGGATTTCGCGTACTGCGCCTTCGAGGCCAGCCAGGATTCAGCCTCGTCGGATTTGGATACGATATTCGCCAGGAGTTCCTTCTGCGCCGCTTCCTCCACAGAATTCGCGGCCGTATTGTAACCGATGACGGAGATGACGATCATCACCGCGCCGATCACGCCCGCCAGCATGACGAATTTCTGCTTGATCTTCATATGATCCTCTCCTCTTCTTTTCTGTTCCGCACGGTTTCCGGCGCGAGACCTGCGAAACTCGGACCTGTTCGCAGCGCCGCCGGCACCGAAAACTGTCGGAACCAATGCCGCCGGCACCTCAAACGTGCGGCGCCGGTCCCTTTCATCATCGCTCCTTTCCCTTTCAGATATCTATCATAATTATACTACTTTCGTTTTTCCCATACAAAGGGAATTGAAGGTTTTTTAGGAAAACAGGCGGCAAAAAGCGGATGTTCCCGCCCTTTGCCGCCTCACAGTCGTTATATTAGCATCCTTTGAAATTTTCCCAGCCTACAGTCCCACAGACGTGACCGGGGCACTCAGCCTCTTTCGGGCAGTTCGTCCAGCAGACGCCCCCAGCCGCTTTTTTCAGCAATTCGTCGTCCAGCTCCACGTCCGCCAGTTCCGCCAAATACGCCTCGGCCTCGTCCTTCGTCAGCTCAACTCCCTCCGTTTTCGCCACCTTCATCAGCTCGTCGGTAGTCTTGCAGGCTGCCGCCTTTAGGAGTTGCTCTTTCGTCAGAGTTTCAATCTTTGCCATGTCGTTTTTCCTCCCACTTCCGCCTGTTTTAAAAGCAACTGAATTTTTACGGTAGGAAAGTAGGATTTTCCTACTTTCCTACTTTCCTACCGCAGAAATTTTATGTCTTAGCAATCCTTCAACGTTCCGCACTTGAACGCGCAGCCGTCGACCATGT
>JAEEGG010022805.1_pt1 | contig 12286 bp, 8 predicted proteins | sample 9134161 | NCBI WGS metagenome assembly JAEEGG01 (sample SAMN16246543, study PRJNA631951) | gut metagenome | biome: gut microbiome; feature: rumen; material: CR-attached | host: Bos | place: Iran: Karaj | collected 2018-10
AGCCAATGGCGCCCCAAGCATCTGGGCAAGTTGGCGACCCTGTTTGCGACGTGGAGTGGCAAGGATAAATCCATGGATTTCTTTCCTGTCTCTCCAATCCAGACAACACTCTTTGGTCCTCCCGCCCCCGAACAGTTGTCATTGTTTTCGGCATCCGGCAGGAAAATAACATCCCGTCCTACCGAAACGCCTGAAAAAATCGGATCATTTGCAAAGCGCGAACTCTATGCTGCCCTTGCCGAGGGACGGGTTCCCGACGAAGATTTCAATCAATTGCGAACGTCCGAGGGCACGATAGATTTATTAGGTATCTCTTTGTCACGATGTCCGTTATTTGCATTGAGGCCAATAGTCAGAGATTCAAAAACTCGCTCGTGGGCTGACCCTGCTCACAGGAATGGGCAAGCCATCTATGTATGTCAGGAGTGGTATGAGAGGCATCGGAGCAAACTGAAAGAATTGTTATCCCGATGGCGTTCATCTACGAAAGGGGCTCCCCCTAAGAAAAAAGAAAAAATTGGTATTTTTGCAAAGCGGGAGATTTATTCAGCCCTTTTTGAGGGGCGAGTGCCTGATTCCGATTTTCAAGCTTTGTCGACGGCAACAGGAACGAAGTCATTGTTAGGGCTTCCTCTCAAAGGCTGTCCATTGTTTTCACAACATGCTGTCCGACAGGGTACCCACTTGCGCACATGGAGTGATCCGGCAAAACGAAATGGCTACCCGGTATTTGTGTGCAAAGAGTGGTTTGACTACCCCAATGATGGGGAGAAACTCAATAAATTACTGTCAAGGTGGAAGAAAAAATCCATGATAGAGCAAAAGGATTTGCCAACTCAAATTGAGGAGTTCTACGACAATATATTCACCTCGGATGATTTTTTGGAATATGCTGCAGAAATTTATGGATTAGGTACAACACCAGCTGCCAAAGCGGCTCAAATCCGTTGCCTTGTTCAGCGTTTCATTCGCCTTAATCGTGATCACTGGATTTCGGTATCCGCTTTCCGAAAATATTCAGACTGGAATCCCGAAAAGGAAACATCCATATCTGAGGTGTTGAATTCACTCCTGGGGGAACAGGCATTTTTGCCTTTTGCATTATTGCCGGAAGATGTTTTCTCGATGCTTCCTGCCATTCGTTTGAATGGAAACCTCCTTTCTTGGAATCGTGAGTTGTTGGCATCCATTGCTGCGCTTCTCATCCCTTCTGTCCATGTAACAAACCATGGGATTGCCCCACAATCATTAACCGCACTTCTCGTGCCGACCTCAGTTCCCGATGATGATGTCATCGGCATGGTGCTTGCCTCCTACTGCAAACTCTATCCCGGAAGTACGTCCATCAACAAAGCGTTTGCTTTCTTGCATGATCATTTTGTTCGTTCCCGCTTATCCGATAAACTAAAAAGGGAAATCCGGAAGTTTCTCATGGCTCATTCCGGTGAAGGGGCCATGGTTCAAGTTGAAAATCATGTCGAGCTGGCGGAATCAGGACCGACTCCGGATCACTCGGATGACAATGAAAAATTGTTGGATGCTTGGGCTGAAGGGGTTTTCTGAAATGTCGGAACATGTCCAAGCCGAGAAGCGCATTCCGTTGAGGGTGTTTGAAGCGTTTTCTGGAATTGGAGCACAACGGGCTGCTTTGCGGGATTTGGGAATACCATTTGAAATCGTGGGTACCTGCGATTGGTTCATAGATGCGATTATTGCCTATGATGCAATCCACACGGCCGACAGCCAAGCTGTAACGCTTCCCTCATTCGATGAGCAGATTCAAGAGCTGTCAAATTATACGCTTAGTGCAGATTCTCAAAAACCACTAAAATCATTTGCAAAAATGTCCAGTCGTGAGATTGCGAACTTGTACATTGCACGTAAAAGAACTCGCAATTACGGATCTGTCAGCGACTTACATGCCGAAGATTTTCCGAAAACTGATTTGTTGGTTTATAGTTTCCCTTGCCAAGATCTTTCGACAGGTGGCAACGGGGCAGGGATGAAGAAAAATTCGGGATCGCGTTCGTCACAAGTGTGGAAACTCTTTAGCCTCCTATCGGAATTGGGGAAAAAAGGAAATCTACCTAAATTTCTTCTCTTGGAAAATGTACCTTCCTTGCTTGCTCCTCGCTATCGCAGATCGTTTGCAAGTTGGAAAGCACAATTAACTAAACTGGGATATTCGAATTCCGAGCCGATGATATTAAATGCGACGGAGTTTGGGATTCCTCAAGAGCGGCGACGTGTCTTCATGATCAGCCACCTTGGCCCACGGCTTGACGTTATGAAACATCTCCATAAGAGCCCATGGACGGTCACGAGTGGCATGGATGCGTTTTTGCGTTTCGATTACAGCAATCCGGTTTTCAAGGAAGAAGCAGAAGAAGCCAAACTAAACTGGACGCCGTCCAGAAATGAGATGTGGGACATAAATGGCCGAGACGCCCCGAATGAATCTACGGTCCCAATTTGCACAATTACCTGCAACATGGACCGAACGCAGACGGCGGTTCTTTTCCGGTATGGGAATACGATGAGGCGACTCACAATCCGGGAGGCATTTTTGTTCATGGGATTTCGCGAATCGGATTATGAAAAGGTCAAGGCGCTTGGATATTCATATCGGAAAAAGAACAAATTGATAGGGAACTCGATAGTTGTACCTGTCCTACGCGAAGTATTCCGGGCCATGCTTGAGAGTGCCGGGTGGAACACCGGGAGGACGTGCTGATGAAAACTATTGTCCAGCCTCCACGTCCAGCGGCCCTGCTGTTTGCGATACGTTCTGTCGGGTACAGTTTTGAGACGGCTGTAGCGGACATTATAGACAATAGTATCGCAGCTAAAGCGTCCCATGTTGATATTTATTCCGAACCATCCGGTGAATCCTACTTTGCTTTTCTAGATGATGGTACCGGAATGACGGCCACGGAACTGCAAAACGCACTTCTCCTTGGCTCGGACCGGACTGGACGTTCCGATTCAGGGCGCGAGCTTGGGCGCTATGGATTAGGGCTTAAATCAGCATCGCTGTCCCAATGTCGCAAACTAAGCGTCGTGACCAAGCAGGGCACTGAAATCCATGCAATGGTTTTTTCGCTTGATGAAATCGAGAAGAAGGGTGACTGGGTCACGCTTGAGCTTTCGCGGAAAGAGGCCAAGAAGATTCCTGAATTCACTCGGCTTTCCCGCCTCAAGTCCGGCACATTGGTGGTTTGGCAAGATTTTGACAAGCTCCACAAGAACTCTTCTTCTTTCGAAACTTCCTTCCGATCTCTTGTTGAAGCGGCTAAACAGCATGTGGAGTATGTATTTCACCGATTTTGGGGCGAAGTTGAAATCCGATTCAACGAAGAACCCACGGAGAAACGTGATCCCTTCCTTCTTGATTCCGTGGGACTCCAACAAGAAGGGCGTACACTTCCCGTTCAGGTTGACGGACATGTTATCTACATCACACCTTTTTCTCTTCCCTATGCAAATGCCTTATCCCTTGAACAGCGGAAGCTGCTTGGTAATCCCAAGAGCATCTACGATGAGCAGGGGTTGTATCTTTACCGCAACAAACGCTTGATTGCATGGGGCAGTTGGTTCCGAACGGAAGTCCGTAGCGAACTGAACAAACTGGCTCGTGTTCGCGTGGATATTCCTGCGGCGCTTGACGATGTTTGGATGCTGGATGTCAAGAAATCTTCTGCAACAATACCTGATCGAATCAAGGTCAAAATCAAAATTGCAGTAAATGATTCGACGCATCGAAGTCATCGGGCAGTCCACAAACCGAGTGAAAAGGAAGAATTGGCCGAACACAACGTCTGGAAGCGGATGGCCATTGGAAAAGACGACGTGTCCTACGCCATTAATCGCAACAACCCCCTCTATTGCGAACTTTCCAGTAAACTCGACGCGGAAACTCTGCCGATATTCGATGAACTGATTAAACAGATTGAGGAGTTTCTCCCCAAAACACAGTTGCATATTGATCAGGCTCAGGACAAGAAAATCGAAACTGGGCCTCATAATCCTGATTCGCTTTCTGGACGAATTCATCGCCTTGCCGAGAAAATTGCAGACATCCGTGATGCGGTGGATCGAGAGGCCGCCCTCTCACGCTATCTGGCGTTTGAGGCGTGGCGTGATTTGAGTTCTTATAAAGCTGACATTCTCAAGGAGGCCCGCAGTGTCAGATCGTGAATCAAGGTTGAAAGACGCGCGTGACATTGCAAAGCTCCGCCTGAAGAACCGGCAGCCGCGGCATGCCGATGTTGTGAAAGTTGCGCGTGCGGAGCTGGAAGAATTGCTACCGGATTTCACTGATCGTGAATTGCGCAAGGTGGTTTCTGAAATTGAATGTGCGGTGACTATCTCAACTGCCGAACCCGATGTTTTGGTCGGTGCATCAGATGAACCAGGCTGGTTGCATCGCGAGGAAGATTCCACCCCTACACCGCGCTTTGACCGATATATCGACTATCTGCGGCATAACAATTTCCCGGAGGCTGTGTTGGAGCAGATGAGGAGGACAACTCGGCGCATCTTGGCCTTGTCCGCCAATCCCTTTGCCCCCGGGGAAAAAAAGAAGGGTCTTGTTGTTGGTGATGTACAATCAGGAAAGACAGCCAACTATCTCGCGCTAATCAATCTTGCTTGCGATTTTGGCTATCGGATAGTTGTTCTCCTCGCTGGCATGACAGACTCACTCCGCGAGCAGACACAAGGCCGAATCGATGCAGGTTTCATTGGAGCTGCGAGTGCCACTATTGGAGGGAGTGTTGTCCACATTGGAATTGGGGAAGGACGGGATGAAATCTTTGCCGTCCCACTTACGAACACCGAAAAAGACTTCGTCAAGTTCATACAAGGGAACTTAAACGCCACACCTTCAGAGTTCAAAAAACCACTCATACTTGTCGTCAAAAAGAACGGCAAGGTTCTCCAACGTGTTCGTGAATGGCTCAAACCGGATTTGATTCATGCTCAAAGTGTCTTGATTATCGATGATGAGTCAGACAACGCATCTGTTAATGTCCGCAAGGATGAAAACAACCCGACGGTCATCAACAGGCGAATTCGGGAATTATTCGAAAAATTCCCTACGGGAACATATGTGGGTTTTACCGCAACCCCGTTCGCTAACATCTTTATCAACCCGACGGACGATGCGGAGTTGAAAACACTTTTCCCCTCCGACTTCATCGTTCAGTTGCGCGAGCCATCCAATTATTGTGGACCGCATTGGTTTTTTGATTCGTGGCCGGACAACCCCCGCCTCCGGTTGCTTGATGAGCATGAACCAGGTTTTCTTCCAGCCATTCACAAAATCAGCGCCAAATTTCACGCTTTGACTCCGAGCATGGAAGAAGCAGTTCTTTGTTTTCTGCTGGGCTGTGCCGTCAGGACACTCCGCGGGGATGGAAACAAGCATCGCTCCATGCTTGTTAATATCTCTCGGTTCAATTCCCTGCAAAGGGACATTGGCGATGCTTTTCGTGATTATCTCGGAACGGTTGTACGGGTGTTGGCACAAGAGACCTACAAACCCCTCCCTGACTATCTCAAAGTCCCGCTCCTCCAAAGAATGGCCGATCTCTATGAGACCGCCGAGTGTTTTGACAAAGCTCGCGAACAGTTTCAGTTTGATGAACTTAGGTCAACATTGAGGGATGAAGCGAAACTTGTCGAGGTGGCGGTCTTGAACAACACGCTTCAGGGAAATGAGAGGTTTTCCTATGCTGCCCATCCTGATGGCGCACGCGTCATTGTTGTTGGAGGTTTTCTGCTTTCCCGTGGTTTAACACTTGAAGGCTTGATGGTTAGTTACTACAGCCGCAACACCTCGACCTATGATGCATTGCTTCAAATGGGGCGATGGTTCGGCTATCGCTTCGGCTATGATGATTTGTGCAGACTTTATATTTCCCGTATAAACCGTGATAATTTCCGCGCGGTTATTGAAGCAGTTGACGACTTGAAGGACCAGTTCCGTGAAATGGCAATTCGAGGCGTCTCTCCACGAGAATATGGACTGATGGTGCGACAGAGTCCAGATTCCCTGGAAACGGCACTTCTTGTCACGAGTCGGAACAAGATGATTCACTCACAGACGATTGTGTATTGGATTGCCTATGGAGGAACTGTGGCGGACACCTCCAAAATTGCCAAAGACTTTTCATGCAATATTTATAATGAGGAGATGTGTCGTTCTTTCATTGCCGAACAAGCAGACAAGGGGCGTCTCCTTCATGTTGTCGGGAATCGACGGCTCTTGTCGGGAGTTCCCAAACACGAAATTTCCCGTTTTGTGCGAAGCCTTTCCATCCATTCTGAAAACCGGAAATTTGATACTGAGACCTTGGCTGACTACATAGACCAAAGCACATTGTTTGCCGAATGGGATGTATCTATTGCTTCTGGTTCCAGCAAGAGTGTCCGATGGCAGATTGGTGGATTTGATGTTGCGGCGGCCGTCCGTGACTGCGATAACCGCCCGGAAGAGGATTTCCTCCGCGTTGGGCGAGGCAACAACCGCTTGATTGAGCCTGGGATTTTCGCCGCGGGATTGTCGGAAGACCAGCTTGCACACCTCCGGGCATCCAAGAAAGGGGACTTAACGTATGCGGATTACCTCGGGGTGGAAGGACGGCGACCACTTCTTGTTTTCTATCCTCTTGAACTTGTCGTCAATGACCGCCCTGTTTCCAATCGCCCGATTATAGGTTTCGCCGTTGGATTCCCCACCCGAGGCAGAAGTGAGAGAGTGAAATATCGAGCGAATAAAGTAAAACTGCAAGAACGCCTTTCTCTTGATATTATCGATGAAACGGAGGATGACAAATGAGCGACTTTGAAGCCCTATATGCAGCCTTTGATAGTGAAACCGGTATTTCGCCCAAGGCGGGTTTGCGTCGGTTGCCCTCGGAGTCGCCACTTGGGATTTTTTATGGCCGAAACCAGTCTGGAGGATACCGCATAGCCTTTCTCTCCGATTGCGAGGTTCCAGAGCCTTCATCTACACGGGCTATCAAGGTGTCTTCCATTCGCGAGGAAGATTCCACATGGCTTTTCTTTGATTTGACGGAAATCTGCGACAAAGCCGTGTTTTTTGCACTCTGTGATGACCTTGTGCACGTATTGGAGGCACATCCTGACATTGGAGAAGAAGAAGCTATTGCCGCACTCAAGAACAGATTCCAAGCTTGGCGTAGCATGTTCAGACAGAATCGTCAGAGCTTGTCCGAGGAGCAACTTGTTGGGTTAATGGGAGAGCTCTACTTTTTACATTCTTTTATGATTCCTCGTTTTGGAGCCGAAAAAGCCGTTTTCGCTTGGGGAGGAGCGGATGACTTGAGCAAGGATTTCTCCGTCGGGGATCAGTGGTTTGAGGTCAAGGCAATCTCCGTATCATCCTTGACCGTAAAGATCAATTCGTTGGCCCAACTGTCTTCTGATGTCCCGGGGGAATTGGATGTTGTCCGCTATGAAAAGATGTCCGAGCAGTATGATGGTCCCTTCTGCTCTCTATCGAAGTTGTTCCGTCTTGTTATGAATGACATTGTTGACAATGATGTCAGGGCAGAATTCCTTTCAAAAATCGTCTCGTGCGGATTTGACATCACTGGAGATGAGGCGGCCATCCGATTCAGGATTGACTCTCTTTCGCGTTTTCTTGTCAACGAGTCATTCCCGAGAATCAAAGAATCCGATGTCCCCCATCCGGAGATTGAAAGGGTTGCCTACACATTGAATTTCCACGCGCTTGCGCCCTACGAAATCGAAAAGGACCAATAAAATGGATACCGAACTTGAAGCTTATCGGAAAGACTTGATTCGCGACGTTCTCGAAGAGTCCGACCAATCGCAAATTCATCCAGTCCGGGCATTTGTTGCTCGCGTGGTGCGTAAATTCGGAAATGAGTTGGGAATCCCCCAAAAGTACGTTGATTGTTATCTTGATCGGCCACGACAAGGGCGTTTCCGTCGGATGCGGATTGACGCGGGGGCATATGACGAGACCCTTTTGGAAGGGACTCTTGTACTTGCCGATTTTGACGAGCAGGAAAAAAGATCCCTAGGCAAAGAAGACATCCTTGATGATGTCAAATGTCTCGTCAATTTCTTCGAGAATGCTTGCCAAGGCTTTTTCCCGCCGGAAGCGTGCAGCCCTGAAGCGGACTTGGCAAGTGCTTTGGTAAGAAATCGTGACGCCCTGAACAGAATACATTTGTTCATCTTTACAACGAACCAGCTCAGTAGTCGTCTGAAGGAATTCAAACTTCCCACGCTGATCATCGCAGGGAAGCCGATAGCGGCGAAACTCGACATCGTAGATATTGAGCGGATGTTCAATGCTGTTAACGGCAAGGAAGAACTTGTCATCAACGTGGAGGATTTCAAGTTTCAACCGATACCTTGTGTAAAAGCCGCACTGCAGACCGATGCCTATACGACGTATCTTGCCATTGTACCCGGGTTGTTTCTTGCTGAAATCTACAAAGAATACGGGGGGAGATTGATGAAGGCCAATGTGCGTTCTTTTCTCAATATGACCGGACCGGTAAACCGGGGCATACGGGATACCATCCGTACTGAACCAGAGCGATTCTTTGCTTACAACAACGGTATTGCCACTACGGCACGTGCTGTGGATTTTGTAAGTACCAAGGATGGTCTAGCCATCCGTTCCTTCACGGATTTGCAAATTATCAATGGTGGGCAGACAACAGCATCCCTTGCCTTGGTCAATGTCAAAGATGGGAACTCTCTCGATGGCATTTTTGTCCAGATGAAACTCACAATTGCCCCGCAGGCGGATAAACAGTTTATTCGAAACATCGCAAAATTTGCAAATAGTCAGACAAAAGTGACAACAACGGATCTTAACTCTAGTCATGAATACTATGTTGCACTTGAAACAATGTCCCGCAGGATATATGCACCCGTAGCGCCTGGCGAGATACGCCCAACAAAGTGGTTCTTTGAACGGACGAAAAAGCAATATGAACAGCCTATGTTCCAGATGAGCAAGACCGAGCAGAAACGCTATCAGGCGCTATACCCCAAACGACAGAAATTTACGGTTCAAGACTTGGCAAGAAATATCCAGCTGGCGGAGCTCCGCCCCTTTGATGTGGCATGGGGGGGCGAAGTCAATGCCCGGCGGTTCCACGAATGGCTTGAAAGTAAGTGGGATGAAAACCCGTCTTTTTGTGACGAGAAACACTGGCGAAATATCGTGGCCTTAGCAATACTCTACGTAAAAATCAAAACCATCGTTTTGCAATCGACTTGGTACAAAGAGAAAAAAGGTAATCTGGCACAAATCGTTGCCTATACTTTTTCAAAACTGTTTGATGCTGTCCGCAAGGAAGGTTTTGAAATTGACCTCTTGAAAATCTGGCAAGAGCAAAGCGTCTCTAGCGATTTCGATGATGATGTTCGCAATATTGCCAAGACTGTATTCGACTATTTATATGACCCGAAGCGAGGCCATGCTCATTATGTACGGGAATGGTGTAAGCGCAAGGAATGCTGGCAAGAAATATCAGACATTCCGATTCAACTCTCTGACACAATTCTGAATGGACTCAAGGCATAACCCTAAAGGCCTTAGAAAATGACCGGGAGGATCTTAAAACAGTTTTGTAAGCGCACGTATGGGGTGTGTCAGATGGTGAGCTATGAAGCGTGATCTGAATTTGGTCCGCGAGATTCTATTTGCAGTTGAGCGAGATGAAGGTCTTGAGGCATTGTCGGCGCAACGTGGGCAAGCTCTGGTGGCAGGCCATGTGGCTATACTCAAAGATGCAGGGTTGGTGGAAGCGAAAATCTTCGAAACAGATTTGTTGAGTGTTCCTCGTGCCGCTCATATCATTCGGCTGACTTGGGCGGGGCACGAGTTTTTGGACAATGCGCGTGATAACAAGGTGTGGAAAAAAGTTCTGTCAAAGATAGGGCAAAAAGTGGTGAGCGTTTCTTTGGCAGTCTTGACGGAATGCCTTAAGGAAGAGGCCATTCGGCAGCTGTACTCATCTTGATCTGGTGAAAATCGCGACCGGGGAATTATCTGAAAAATGCAAACTACTTCCATGTTGAGGCAAGCATTCAGCGATTTCATCTATTCGACCAACACGGACAAAAGCGGGAAGGCGTCCTCCTATGGCCGGGCGCTGGACATGCTGGGGCCGATTCTGGCCAAGCACTATCCGGCGGCGGTCGTCAATGGCTCCATCTGGCATCCGTTCCGGCCAGAGGAAATCCGGAGTCTCCACGAGTGGATGAGCGCGGAGAAGCGGAAGGGAACGGCGAGCGAGGTGCTGGCCGACTTCGACGCGCCAAGCTACTGGACGAAAAATTTCTGCTCGGCGGCGGTCCGAGCCTACGGCGAGTTCATGGCGGCCGAGGCGTTCGAGGACGGAATCATCGCGAAAGTTGCGGACGAGACGGTCGGCAAGGCCGTGGCCCGCAAGACAAGCCAGCTGATTGCAAGGACCGCCCGGACCGACCTTGACGAGAAGTGGCCGACCCGGACCCAGGAAGGGAAGTCGCGCCTCGCGGCGGTGAAAGTGCGCGTCAACCAGGAGATTTTCCGCAAGATGGTGCTGGCGAACTACCGCTACCGCTGTTGCGTGACGGGGCTGGCGGTGCCCGACGTCCTCCGCGCCAGCCACATCAGCCCGTGGGCCGAGGACGTGGAAAACCGCTTGAATCCCGAAAACGGCCTGTGCCTTTCCGCCACGTACGATGCCGCTTTCGACCGGCACTTGATTTCCTTCGACGAGGATTACCGCCTCGTCGTTTCCCGGCAGATCAAGGACCACTACACCGACGCGGCGGCCAAGAGCTATTTTCTCGACCTTGAAGGCCGTCCTCTCGCCCTCCCCGCCAAGTTCCTCCCCTCCAAAAACCTCCTTGCCAAGCACCGGGCTTTGCTGGCGGGATAGCCTTCCCTTTCGAGTCCGCGAAGCGGTTTTCATGTTTTTCAATGTTGGGTCCTGTCCCCGGAACCCATGACCCACCAGCCTCTGCGGCTCCGCCTCTCAGCGGCTCTGCGTGAGTTTTCCTGCCGTTTTCCTCACGCAATGTTGTCCGCCTTTGTCCGGTTTGTCGTTTTGTTTGCCAAAGAGGGGCGCGAAAATTTTTTCCAATCATTGGAAAACTGCCGAAAAATTTTTCCAATGGTTGGAAAAAACGGGGTGATTTTTCCAACCATTGGGAAAAAAGTTTCCAATCATTGGAAAACTTGGGTTTTGCCGGCGAGCTACCAGATTGGCCAAAACCCGGGAGGGAAAGCGCCCTGCGGGCGCAGTGACAAGTGAATAGTGACAAGTGACAAGATGCGGTGGAGCGCCCTTCGGGCGCAGAGACGAGTGACGAGAGACGAGTGACGAGTTTGCGGTGCGCCCGCTGAGCGGGCGGGGAGGGGAAGGAGGAGAAAGAGGGAAAGGGGAGGAGGGTGAGGGGGCGGGCTGACAGCCCGCCGTCAGGAGGGAGGGAGGGGGGCGGCACGGGGGCCGCCCGTGCAGGACGGGGACAGACAAGTGACGAGAGACGAGTTTGAGGTGCCGCTTTCGCCCGCACAACCGGACGAGCCGGAGGGCGAAAGATAGGGTTGCGCGGGGGTGGGGATGGGGGATAGTCTGGGGGAACCATGAATGCGGAAGAATTGAAAAGGGATTTGGCGGAGTTGGCCGGCTGGACGGAAGCGGCCCTGGAACGGCTGGTGCCGGCGGCGGATATGCGTCCGGCGCAGTTGCACGCGGCGATGCGGCACAGCCTGTTCGCCGGCGGCAAGCGTTTGCGTCCGGCGCTGTGCGCGGCGTTCGCGGAGGCTTGCGGCGCGGGAAGGTCGGTCGCGGAGCATCCGGCGGCGGCCATCGAGTGCCTGCACACGTACACGCTGATCCACGACGACCTTCCCTGCATGGACGACGACGACCTGCGCCGCGGCGTCCCGACCTGCCACAAGGTGTACGGGGAGGCGGTCGCGCTGCTGGCGGGGGATGCGCTGCAGGCGCTGGCGTTCCAGTTGCTGGCGTCGATGCCGTCGGAGCCGTCGGTGGCGCTGGCGTGCGTGCGGGAGCTCGCGGCGGCGGCAGGGCCGGAAGCGGTGGTCGGGGGGCAGGTGGAGGACATGCTGGCGGAGGGGCAGGCGCCGGACACGGAGCGGCTGGAGTACATCCAGCGGCACAAGACGGGCGACTTGATTTCCTGCGCCTGCCGGATGGGGGTGCTTGCGGCGGGCGGGGGCGATGCGGCGCTGGCGGCGGCGACGGCGTACGCGGCG
>JAEEGG010022812.1_pt1 | contig 12283 bp, 7 predicted proteins | sample 9134161 | NCBI WGS metagenome assembly JAEEGG01 (sample SAMN16246543, study PRJNA631951) | gut metagenome | biome: gut microbiome; feature: rumen; material: CR-attached | host: Bos | place: Iran: Karaj | collected 2018-10
ATCTGTAGATGAACTGACCAAAGGACGCACCAAACAGGCGTGCCAGTTGAAATCCGGTAACAAATATTACTATTTCAGGACAGGAGACAAGTCTGCCGACAAGATGCTGAAAAAAGAAGCCTTCGCTGTCATGTATGGTGATAAACTTTTCATCAACTGCCGCAATCTGCTCTATAATGATCATTCTCTCGATGTCACAAGTTACACCCCGGCTGTTCGCTTCGATAAGAACAAGGTGTGTGTGATGGCCTATAAGACAGACGATGCATCTTTATTGTTAGGCGCAGGGCTCTTGTTGGGCAGTTGTTTCGTCGATAATACTTGGGTGAGCCTCGGTATGGATGTTGCTGGCGCTGGTTGCTGGATTGGCAACGAATTCCTTAGCAAAACAAATTGCTATCTCGTTGACAGCAATGCCAATGGAAATGGAAAATACAATACTGTCTGCATGAACGACACTTACATGGAGCACCTCCTCAACCATGACGCAAGCCTGCTTGAGAAATACAAGGCTATCCATAACAAACGCAACCGCCAGTCGTCGGCAAACGTGCTCCCCATCCTCATGGAAAAGGGACTTGTCGCCTCGAATGCCATCAAATAATAGCGAGTTCAACTTAAGTAAGGTAATAGAAACGAAGCAGCCTCCATGTGTTATGCATGGAGGCTGTGTTGTGAGTTACCTTCTTTACCGCCACGATGCGGTGTGATATCTTAATCATCACCGGATAGGAACCATCTTTTCTTTTTGTTCCAAATGTCCAATTAATTGCTGCCATATTTAGGTGCTGGTTTTAGGTGCTGATTTAAGTGCTACTTTTGTACAAACTTAAAAAGCGGAAACCCTTTGTATATCGGCCCTCCGCTTTAAAATCCCTTCATGATCCCATTGGGATTGTGTATCCCTGTTGGCTGGCGCCAGGGATCTTCGTCACTTTTGTTGCAAAATCAACCATAATTGGACAGTATGACTTTTCTCCTGAGCAATTCAAATCCCGCTCTTCCATAACATTCCCTTTTCTTGTTTTTCAGTCTGTGGTTCTTTCCCTCGACGATGCCGTTAGTATAACTGTATTTGATGGCGTTCTTTACCGCGTCAATGTCGTCGAGCAAGCCGTTCCAAAATGAGGCCAGTTCCTCCTGTTTTGTGTGCTTGTACTTGTCCATCCATGTGTCAAGGAACCTATCGTCGTTCCCTCCAAGTACCTTCCTGAACGATGTGGCGGCATTTCTCAGGTATCCTATCAAGGGGCATGCCTTCACCAACTCCCCGACAAGCCTTGCCGTGAATGACATCTCGCCGGTGCACTTGTCCACGCCATATTCGGGATTGGTGACGTACAGGGCTATCGTCCCCGGTGACATGCCGGCGAGCTTGTCCAGCAACATTTTCCTCAGCCTTTCCACGTCCGTGCCCATGTTCTCCTTCCTCTTCTGTGCGTACCCGGGGTTATATTGCTCGAACCAGTACTTGAACTTGCTGTATGTCTCACTGATTCCGCCTTTCCTGATTGCCTCATAGACCCTGTGGAGTGGCATTCCCTTGTCGCACATCGCGGTGATCTGGGGAATGAAGCGTTCGTAAATTGCCCTCTTGCCGTCCGGTTTTCTCAGGTGGCGCAACTCGTCCAGGCGGCAGTGGCAGAACATCCATGCCCTGTTCCTGTCCATATGAAGCCTCTCGGCTATTTCACGGACACCCATGCCCTTGTCCCACAGCAACCTCACAAGTTCGTGATCTCTCCGGTTCTTGTCCGATATGTCATTCTCGTATCCGCACCTCCTGTCGAACTGCACCTTGAGGCCGGGCTCGGGCATGGCCGCCGGAAGGAGGGAGGACTCGTGGGCCTGGAGCCATGAGGCGTATGAGGTGAACACGCTGACGCGCTCGTCACGGATGATGTTCCTTATCCGTTCGGACAGGTTCGCCGACAAGTGGAACTTGTCCGCTATCTGCCGTGCATTGGGGGCGCCGATGCTGCAGGCGGAGCCGTAGCCCCTGTCCCTGTCGCGGGTGATGATCTCCACTTTCTTGTGCCGCTCCAGCCATCCCCTGATGTCCGCGGCGCTCCTGGTCTTGAGCAAGGCTATCGTCCTTCCGGTGTCCTGGTCGACTATCTGCGTGCCGTAGCTCATGCCCCTGCGCCACGACCAGTCGTCTATTCCGATACGCATGACGTCGGGATAGTCCGGCAGGTCCTCGCGCATGACCAGCCGCAGGCAGGTGGTGTCGCTCACGTCCACACCCTGCAGGGACATCATGTGCTCCGCCTTCCTTGCCGACGTCTCCAGGGCGGTGCGGAGGATAAGGTCCTCCGTGCGCCTTGTCCTGCGCCTGTACCTGCCGACCGCCTCGTGCCGCTCGCTGAAGACGTGTTTCCTTCCGTCCTCGTGTGGATGCGGGCAACGGAACCTGCGCGTGTGCAGGAGTATGGCGACCCTTCGTCCGCTGATGGGCAGGTCGGCCACTTTACGGACATAACAGGAATGGACACTTCGGCTGTTGGCCCCACATGTCGGACAGGTCGCCGAACGCCCGCGGCTGCATGCCTCAATGGTGACCGCGCCGGTGTCCTTGTTTAGAGTGAACGAGCAGATACGCAGATTTTTCAGTCCCAATACGTCTCCAATCCCTATGTTTTTTCGGATTAATTCTGTACTTTTGTCCCCGATGGCGTTTTCTGACATTGTTTTTGTTCTTTTGTTTGGCGACATAAAGGTACAAAATATTTGTCAGAAACGCCTTTTAAAAATGCAAATATTTTACTGATTATCAGTTAAATAATGTAATTAAATATTTTGATAATATTAAACAAAATGAAGGATTGAAGAGGCTGGTTTTGCAACAAAAGTGACGAAGATCCGGCGCCAGCCATCCTACAAAATAAAAAGGAGCCTTAAATATCTGAAAGCGAGCTTTCATATTTAATTCTCCTTTTTCTTTCGTGATCCCGTTGGGATTCAAACCCAAGACCTTCAGATCCGGAATCTGACGCTCTATTCAGCTAAGCTACGGGACCTTGTTTGTAAGTGACCGCAAAATTAAGCAAAAACCATGACACCCGCAAATTTTTGGGCACAAAAAGCACAGAGATAATGTGATAAGGATTCTATTAAGTATATGATTTTTGCGTCAAAATGACATAAAAAATTAATTATTGCTGTCTTTTTGAGTGATTTTTTGCCAAAAATTCTTTCATAATAATAATTTTGTCTACCTTTGCACCGCAAAAACAAGACGATCAATCAATCTTGTTGGATTTAGGATTTACAGAGAAATGAGCAAACTGATCAAGCCTTCCAACTACAAGGCACTTCTTGACAGACGTCAGACGGAGCAGGGTATCAAACTGATTAAGGATTTCTTTCAGCAGAACCTCAGCACCGAACTGCGTCTGCACCGCGTAACGGCACCTCTCTTCGTTCTCAAGGGACTGGGAATCAATGACGATCTCAATGGCGTGGAGCGCCCCGTCACTTTCCCCATCAAGGACCTGGACGACGCCAATGCGGAGGTGGTGCACTCTTTGGCCAAGTGGAAGAGGCTGACCCTCGCGGAATATCAAATAGAGCCTGGTTACGGTATCTACACCGACATGAATGCCATCCGTGCCGATGAGGAACTTGATAATATTCACTCACTTTATGTAGACCAGTGGGACTGGGAGGCTGTCATCACTAAGCAGGATCGCACAGTGGCTCATCTCAAGGATGTGGTGCGCCGCATCTATTGCGCCATCCTCCGGACGGAATATCTGGTCTGTGAGACATATCGGCAGATTCAGCCTTTCCTCCCCAAGGAGATCCATTTCATCCACAGTGAGGAACTGCTTCAGATGTATCCCGGCATGACGGCCAAGGAGAGAGAGGACGCCATCTGCCAGAAATATGGTGCTGTGTTCCTGATGGGTATAGGAGGCAAGTTGTCTGACGGAGAACCGCATGACGGCCGTGCGCCAGACTATGACGACTGGTCGTCGATGGGAGAGAATGGCTATGCGGGTCTCAACGGTGATATCCTGATTTGGTATCCCGTCTTGGGGCGTTCTCTGGAGATATCGTCGATGGGCATCCGTGTCGACAAGGAATCGCTGATCAGGCAGTTGGAACTGTCGGGCAAGGAGGAGCGCAAGAGCCTCTATTTCCATCCGCAGTTGCTGAACGACGCACTGCCGCTGAGCATCGGCGGCGGTATAGGGCAGAGCCGCCTGTGCCTGATGTTGCTGCAGAAAGCGCATATCGGTGAGATACAGGCCAGCATTTGGCCTGAGGAGATGCGCAGGGAATGTGAGCAGTTGGGGATGCCGCTTATCTGAGGCTAAGATAGGAGCCGAGGCAGAGCCTCGGCTTACGGAGAAGGCCTTTTGCCAATTGGAAATGGCTAAAGAAGAAACTTCTTAATTAATAATATTTTACACCAGTTCGAGATCGAGCATTTTTCTGAGATGCTCAAAGGCGTCGTTGTTCTCCCGCATTTTTTCGAAGATCTCGCGGCGTGAAAGCACGGGCTTGATTTCCTCGGCTTTTGCCAGGCGGAGACTGAAGGTGATCTGACCGTTTTTCAGATACACCGCCATTGTCTTCCGGATTCTACCCTTGATTTGTTCTATCTGCTCCAGCAGTTGGTTGTTGTCCACCAGCAACTCGATGTTGGGGTATTCCGTCACATGGGGTGTGATGTGCTTCATGCGGGCAGCCAGTCCCGGCATGACAGCCATCATGCGGTTGCACATGCTGAGCCATTCGCGCTGGAGGTCGTCTTCACTGAAGGAATTGGACTCCCCTTGGTTGGTGATTTCAGATTCCTCCGTCTGATCGGCCTTTTGCTGACTGGCTTTCAGACTCTTGAATGAGAGGGGCTGGTTTCTTAGGCTGGTGCGGAGCGTGGCTCCAGTCGGGCGCTGTGGGGTGGGGGTGGCGCCGACCATTGGTTGGTTGCCTGTGCCTGTGACTTGCGGGGTTGCTCCTGCCGTTGGCTGGGTGCCTGTGGCGGGCGGGGTTGCTCCTGTCGTTGGCTGGGTGCCAGTGGCAGATGGGGCAGGGGTATGAAGTGCTGAAGGCTGTGGGGCAGACGTCGTGACAGGAGCCTTCTGCGCTTTCTCTGTCTGACGCCCGGTCGCGGCCACCTGCGATGCCGCCTGTTGCAGACCGGATGCTGCCAATTTCCGAAACAGGTTTTTCAGACTCTTACGGCGTTGCCGCCCCGAACTGACATCATCGTCCTGGGTGGCCTGCGCAATCTCGATGAGCGTCAGTTCCACCAACAGCCTTTTGTTGCTGCTCGCACGGTAGTTGATGTCACAGTCGTTGCAGTAGCGTAGAGCCTGATAGAGAAATTTCGGCGGGCACTGCTGTGCCTGCTCGCGGTATTTCTCACGTTGCCGTTCGCTCACCTCAAGCAGTGGCAGGGTGGCGGGATCCTTCGCCATCAGCACGTTGCGGATATGGCTGGCCAGTCCGTTGATGAGTTGTCCGCCGTCGAATCCGCTGGCGATGATGCTGTTGAGCAGCACCATCACATCAGCCACCTTGTTGGCCAGGCTGAGTTCGACAAGTTTGAAATAATTGTCGCTGCGCAGCACGTTGAGGTTGCCCACCACCTTCTTATAGGGGAGGTTGCCTCCGCAGAAACTCACGCACTGGTCGAAGATGGACAATGCGTCGCGCATGCCGCCGTCGGCCTTCTCTGCGATGAGGGCGAGAGCCTCCTCCTCGTAGGTGATGCCCTCCTTGCCAGCCACCATTTTGAGGTGCTCCACGGTATGGGGCACATCCATCCGCTCGAAGTCGTAGATCTGGCACCTGGAGATGATGGTGGGCAGGATCTTGTGCTTCTCCGTGGTGGCGAGGATGAAGATGACGTATGAGGGCGGTTCCTCGAGTGTCTTGAGGAAGGCGTTGAACGCTGCTGCGGAGAGCATGTGCACCTCGTCGATGATGAACACCTTGTAGCGCCCGATCTGCGGCGGGATGCGTGTCTGCTCCATCAGCGTCTTGATGTTCTCCACGGAGTTGTTGCTGGCGGCATCGAGTTCAAAGATGTTGAGCGAGCGTTGCTCATTGAAAGCCTGACAACTCTCGCACTCATTGCAAGCCTCGCCGTCAGCCGTCACATGGGTACAGTTGATGGTCTTGGCGAAAATGCGCGCGCATGTGGTCTTTCCCACACCGCGCGGACCGCAGAAGAGGAAGGCGTGAGCCAGTTTGCCGCTCTTCACCGCATTCTTCAGCGTCGTGGTCAGTGCTGTCTGTCCCACCACCGATGAGAAAGTCATGGGGCGGTATTTGCGTGCTGATACGATATAATCCATGTCTGATAATTTTCAATTCCTGACCACAAAGTTAAGCATTATTCCTGAATATAGGTGGATAACCATCACATTTTACATTTTTTTTTGATACAAATTTTCCTTTTTTATTTTGCACTGCACATGTTTTTGCGTAACTTTGTGCTCACATAGAAAGAATAATTGTGGAAATGTTATATTAATATAATGTGAAGAAGAAATGAAGCACATCAAATATCTTCTGATGATTGTGATGATGGCCATGCTCACCACGGCTGTGGCCCAGAACAATCCCATCCGCACCAGTCACAAGGTGGAGAAGAGTGAGACCATATTCGGCATTGCCAAGAAATCTGGCATCACCATAGAGGAACTCATCAAGGCCAACCCGGTGATGAACCAGCAGGGGTATGAACTCAAGAGTGGCGAAACCATCAACATCCCCTATGCCAAGGGACAGGACCCCGCCGCCAAGCCTGAGACAAAGACTCCCGTCGCCAAGCCCGAGACTAAGACTCCCGCCTCCTCAGCCACGGCCGCCAAGTCCAATACCACTCCTGCCACCAAGCCCACCACGATGACTGTGGCGGGAAAGAAAGAGGTGAAGGTGGGTGTGATGCTGCCTCTTCACGACAATGACGGTGACGGCCGCCGCATGGTGGAGTATTACCGCGGACTGCTGCTCGGTGTCGACCGTGTGAAGAAAGACGGCATCACCGTGGACATGCAGGCTTGGAACGTGCCCATCGATGCCGACATCAACACGGTGCTCAACACCAAGGAGGCCGCTGAATGTGACATCATCATCGGTCCGCTTTACACCAAGATGGTGAAGCCTCTGGCAGACTTCTGCGCCAAGAACGACATTATGATGGTCATCCCGTTCTCCATCTCGGGCAACGATGTGGAGAACTACGCGAACATCTACCAGGTGTATCAGCCACAGGAGGACTTCGACAAGCAGACCATCAAGAACTTCATCCAGTGGTTTAACAACTATCATGTGGTGATCATCGACTGCGAGGACGAGAAGAGCACAAAGGGAGACTTCACCAAGCGGCTGCGTGCCGAATTGGACAATTATGCCCTCAAATACTCGCTCACCAGCCTGAAGACCAACGACAAGTCGTTTGCCAAGGCCTTCAGCCTCTCGCAGCAGAATGTGGTGGTGCTCAACACCGAGCATTCGCCCTCGCTCAATGCCACACTGGCTAAGTTGAATATCCTCACGGAGAAGAACACCGACATCTCCGTATCGCTCTTCGGCTATAAGGAGTGGCTCATGTACACCAAGGTCTATCTCGACTATTATTACAAGTACGACGCCTACATCCCCACCTATTTTTATTACAACGAGGGGTCGGCAGACACCCGGTGGGTGGAGCGCAACTACCAGAAATGGTTTGAGAAAGACATGTCGGCCGATGCCCTGCCCAGGTTCGCCCTCACCGGTTTCGACCATGCTTGCTTCTTCATCGGCGGTTTCACGCAGTTTGGCAAGAATTTCAACGGTGGCAAGGGACAGATGACCTACAAGCCGGTGCAGTCGCCGCTGAAGTTCCGCAATGCCGGTAAGGGGCATAAAAACGTCAATTTCATGTTCGTACACTACAAGAATGACCACACCATAGAGTCGGTCAACTATTAACGAGATGCACAGATTCCGCCATAGTTGGGCCAGGATGGCCGCTGTCGTGATGACGGCTCTCATGCCGCTCATGGCAGCCGCACAGATCGGAGAGTACCGCAACGACCTGTCTGTAGGTGTCGGCGGCGGCTACGTCTTGTCGTCGGTCAATTTTACTCCACGTGTGCCGCAGGGCTTGCATGGAGGTCCTACCGGCGGTGTGGCCATCCGTTATGTGTGTGAGAAATACTACAGCATGATATGCTCTGTCATGGCAGAGGTCAACTATTCCTCGTATGGATGGAAGGAAGACATCCTCGACTCGCATGATGAAAAGGTAGTGAACGCGTTTACTGATTTGCCAGAGGAATACAGCCATACCATCAATTATGTGCAGATGCCCATCTTTGCCCATCTGGCATGGGGCAAGGAGGAAAAGGGATTCAATTTCTTTTTTCAGGCAGGTCCACAGTTCGGATACTTCCTCGGTGAGTCCTACTCAGCCAATTTTGACATCAACAAGCCCAACCTCAATGACCGTTCCAGTTTGATCCGTGAGCAATATAACAAGGAAGTGGAACGGAAATTCGACTATGGCATCGCCGCCGGCTTGGGCTTGGAGTATTCTGTTCCCCGGCTTGGACATTTTTTGTTGGAAGGCCGCTACTACTATGGATTGGGCAACATCTACAACTCCACCAAGCGTGACTATTTCGGTACGTCTAACCACAATGCCATCACCATCAAGATGACCTATCTCTTCGACCTCAAACGAACGAAATAGGAATAACCTCCCCCGTCGTAACTACTCAGCACCCTCAGAATTAATGTACTTAGGAGTGCCCTGACGGGCAGAAATTATAAAAAAATGAATAAAAAATGGTAAAAAAATATTTTCTTATAATTTTCTTAAACATTTTCTTAAAATTTCTCGCCATAGGCGACTACTTTTCTAATTTGTCGAACATGTTTACTAGAGGGTGCTGAGTAGTTACATTACCCAAAACATGAGTTAATAAATCGTAAACCTTAGCGAAACATTTTGTCGGAACGGCAAAAATGCTTACATTTGCAGACGTTTTTAAGATTTGTACTTGAAGTTGTTTTTAAGATAATGATCAGCATTGTGAAAAAATACGCATGGATTTTTGCTCTTCTATTGCTGGTGGCATGCAACCAAAAAGAGGATAACGATTCTGTGGCCATGACACCATGGGGCACTGTGGCTGAGGCGGATGCCGATACCATGGAGCAATATTCTTTGGATGAAATCCTGCAAAGTGGTCAACTCAGAGCACTCACCATCTCGGGAGAGGAAACATATTTCACTTACAACAAGGCTACACTCGGATATCATTACCTGCTTGGCGAGAAATTGGCCAGCGAACTCGGCGTGGAACTGAAAATGGAGGAATGTGCGGATACGGCGGAGATGGTGACCAAACTGCGCAACGGGGAGGCTGACCTGATACTCGTTCCCATCAGCAAGGAGGTACATGGCAGCGACAGCCTCATCTTCTGCGGTCCCAACGTGGATAATGAGCGGTGGGCGGTCATGCAGTATTCCAAGGAACTGGCAAAGAAAATAGACGAGTGGTTTGTACCAGACATGCTCGCAGAGGTCAAGGAGAAACAGTCTTTCATCGAAAACATGGGTGGGGTACAGTGTCATGAGTATGAACCTTATCTGGACAGAAAAACAGGCACCATCTCAGAATGGGATGAATTGTTCAAAACCTATGCCAAGGTGGCAAGTATCGACTGGAGGCTGCTGGCTGCCATCAGTTATCAGGAGTCTTGCTTCGACCCCAAGGCGCGCTCATGGGCGGGCGCATGCGGACTGATGCAGATCATGCCGGAGACGGCGGAGACCGTGGGACTGCCCATCGAGAAAATCTTTGACCCCCAGTCGAATGTTGAGGCGGCGGCCAAAGTGGTCAACCAACTCACCATGCTTTATCGGGATGTGCCCGACAAGGAGGAAAGAATGAAATTTGTGCTGGCAAGTTATAACGGCGGACCGGGTCATGTGAGGGATGCCATGGCGCTGACAGAGAAATATGGCGGTGATCCTTATATTTGGGCGGAGGTGTCGGAGTATATCCTCAAACTGAGCCAACCGGAGTTTTACAGGGATGCTGTGGTGAAATTCGGCTACATGAGGGGTACGGAAACGCATGACTATGTCGACAAGGTGCGTGCCAGATTTGAGGACTATGCCGGCGTGTCGCTTGCTGACAGTTCATTCGGGGTGAATGAGTCGGGTGGATATGCGGGTGTCAATACCAAACCTACAAGAAGGGCCGGAAAAACAAATAAATATCAAATCTGATTCAAGTGCAATCCCCGTTCAGCAACTGGGTCACCTCTGCGGGGTTGAGCGCCCATTCATAGGTGTATGACTCGTCGGCCTCGTCGGCCTTTTTTACCGGAGTCAGTTGCTGGGCTTTGGCCTTGATGTCGAGCAGTTCTCCCACGGATAGTTTCGTCTCCAGTTTGTGGAGCAATGCTTCCACGGACTCGCCGTTGGCGCCTCTCAAGGTCTGGGAGGTGAACGGCATTTCCAACCAGATAATCTCTCGTTTCTTTACATCGAGTACACCGAACACCAACCCCTTGGAGAGGTTGGCCTCGCTGATGCGTACCATGTGCTGTACGCACGACGGGTCATAGGCCACACCATTCTCTTCGGAGATGGTCATCGGATGGGCGGAGTCCATCCATCCCACCACAAGGTTGGGGGAGAGGGCGCCTGTGGAATAGGCATTGCAGGTGAACATGACATACTTCGCTGCCGCTGCTTCCAGTTCGGGAAGTGACAATTCGATGTACTCGGCTGTTCCCACCATCTCCGGAATCGAGCGGATGTCGCCTGAATGTTTGGCTCCCACGCATGTCAGGTTGTAGTAGGCACATTCGGCTATCTTGTTGTCGGATAGGACGATGCGGGCACTCAAGTCCATGTCGAGGGGTTGGGCATGTAGGCCCTTGCCCCATTGGAGGAACAGGCGCACGGCATCTCCTTCCACTGTGAAACGGGTGCCCATGAGCGCACAGGATGTGTCTTGGATGGTGGTGGTGCGGTCGCCCACGCTGACGGGGATGTTGTATAACACAGGGTCGATGTAGATGGTCTTCGCCTTGGGGCAATGGCTGCCGTCTGCTCTCATCTGGGCAGCGAAACGCCTCGACATCGATGCCTTGTAAAGGTCGTTGACGGCTTCGGACATCTTCTTGCGGTCTTCCTCGCTATACAAAGCCAGCAACTTGTTGGGTTCAATGGGGTGTGTCACGCCGGTGATGGGGCGTGCCAGACGGGTTTCCTGAGGGTCGAAATAGTTCTCCGCGGCATTGCCGAGCGACAGCAGCAGACGGGCCGGCAACTGGTCGGCGATCTCTTCAAAAGCAGGCAGCACCTTGTCGCTGCAGAAGCGGAGCATGGTGGCGAACAGGCAGCGGGCGAACATTCCAGGACGCTTCTTCAGCAAGGTCAGGGTCTTGTGGAGGTCATTCCTTTTGCGGGCCTTGTCTATACGACCCTGCAGGGTGTAGTAGTCCTGTTTGTAAAACACGTCGAGAAGTTTTTTCAGGCGGCCAAAGCCTTTCCTGCGGGAGTATTCGCCTAAGCGCAGGGCGCGGATCATGCGCACCCACATGCCACGCTTGGGATTCATGATCTCGGCTGCTTGGGGGGCCGGCATGGGGAGGGCGTTCAACCACTTCGCCACACGCAGACAGGCTTTGCGGTCATACTTCAGCATCAACTTCTGCTTCATGTCCTTGGCGGCGTCGGTACTCTTGTCGAGCGGTCCCCACATGTGGTAATACAACTTCTGGGCATGGGCTACCAAGGTCTTTGGCTCAATGACCTGCACATATCCGGTCTTCTCATACCAGAGGTAGCGGAGCACGTCGGATGGGGTTTTTAGCAACTTCGATGCCTCACCTGCCTTGCCCTGTTCCACCAATAACTTGATGACCAGCATGGCGGTCTCTTTCATGGTGATGCCGGCATTTTGGGGGAGTGGGAACTCCTGCAGCAGTTGCTCCAACGAGTCTTTCTGGGTAGCATCGAGTGGGGTGGCGGATGACAGGAGGGATGTGAAGACATGCTTCAGGTCATCGAGGGTGAACAGACGCAGTTCCTTCAACTTGCTGCCCTGTCCCTTGTAGACGAAATGGGCCGTCTCGAAGGGGGTGCCGCAGAACGGACAACCATTGTAACGTTCAAGGGGAAAGGTGCCGTCAGGAATGAGGTGGCCGCAGGGCAGGGTGGTTCCCTTGAAACCGGCTTCCTCACCGAAGATGTTGGCTATCAGGGTGATGAGATGGTCGGCGAGGGTCTCGCCGGTGGGTACATTCCAGCCTT
>JAEEGG010022823.1_pt1 | contig 12279 bp, 7 predicted proteins | sample 9134161 | NCBI WGS metagenome assembly JAEEGG01 (sample SAMN16246543, study PRJNA631951) | gut metagenome | biome: gut microbiome; feature: rumen; material: CR-attached | host: Bos | place: Iran: Karaj | collected 2018-10
GCAACCGAGCCGTCCGAGCCTTCTGAATCCGGCGAAAAGGAGCCTGAGGAAACTGAAGCTGAAAAGCCTTCTGAGACAACTCCCGAAGAACCTTCCGAGCCGGAAGAAAAAGAACCTTCTGAAAATGAAAGCGGCGATGAAGCGGAAACTCCAGCTGAGAACGAACAGCCTTCAGCTCCTGTTGCCAAGAAAGCAATGGCTGAAGCAGACGGCGGTGAAAAAGACAATATCTCATGGTCTTATGACGATACTTCCAAGACTCTGACCATAAAAGGACTTGTTAAAGGCGCGATGATCGATCCCGATAACGGCGCAACGGAACCGTTCCCCTGGTCAAAATACAGCAAAGAAGTAACTAAGATCGTCATCGACAGTAAGGTAACTTCGATATCTGATAAGGCATTCGAAGGCTTTGAAAAGCTCACGAGCATTTCTGTTACGTCCTCTATCACAAAGATCGGCAATTCGGCTTTTGAAAACTGCGCTTCACTTAAGGCGATCTCCATCCCTTCCGCTGTAACAGAGATCGGAAGCAATGCTTTTAAAAACTGCTTCAGCCTTACAAAGGTGTCCATTCCGAAAAAAGTAACAAAGATAGGCGATTCTGCATTCCAGAGCTGCTATGAACTCGCAAGCGTTTCGATCGCCAGCGGCGTAAAAGGTATCGGATCCAGTGCATTTTCGCATTGCTATGCCCTTAAGAGCATAACGATCCCGGGAAGTATAAAAGATATCAGTTCTGAAGCCTTTACAGATTGTTATAAACTCCGTACCGTCACGATATCAAGCGGAGTAACCGGAATAGAACCAGAAGCTTTCCGTAATTGTCATTGCCTTGATAAAGTAGTTATTCCTGGCACTGTAACGTCTATCGGCGCATATGCTTTTGAAAACTGCACGTATCTTGATGATGTCTCTATCGGATATGGCGTGACGAAGATCGGATCCGGAGCGTTTTCGGGCGCTGAATACCTTAATAAAATAGTTATACCCGGCAGCGTGGAAGAAATTGAAGACAGTGCATTCGCGCGTTGTCATCAGCTCAGATACATTACTATCGGTTATGGTGTTAAAACAATAGGAGAGAAGGCTTTTTCAGACTGCAACAGAGTTGAAACCTTAGTTCTCCCTGACAGTGTTGAAACTGTTGGAGATTATGCTTTCGAGAAATGCGGCAATCTTAATGCCGTCAGCCTTACCGATACGCTGCTTGATTATTTGAATAATAACAATAAAGCTAAAGTATTCTCCGGTTGTACAGACTTGAATGATAATTTCAAAACTTTAGCTGAAAATCCGTTTACGGTCACCGGCAAGACCGCCAAACTCAAGGCTAAGACTTTAAAGAAAAAGGCGTTGTCTGTGGCAGCCGGAAAAGTACTGGGGATTAAACCTGGCGGTACGGGCCTGGACTGCATCAAGCTTTCAGGAAACAAGAACATTACGATCAACAGAACGACCGGAACAGTCTCCGTAAAGAAGAAGACCAAGAAAGGCACATACTCGATCAGGATAAAGATCAGGTCTACGGGAAATGCCGAATTCAAGTCATCCGAATGGAAGGAAGTTACTTTCAAGATCAAGGTTAAGTGATCCTGAACGGAAGTTTATCAGGATTTCTGTTTTAGATCACGGGAGGATTCAAATGAGCATCAGAAACTTTGTAAAAGCCGTTTCTCTAGTGCTTACGTCAAGCTTCGTACTTGGTTTTGCGGGTACTGCAAAAGATGTAAGAGCCGCGGGCATTAAGCTGTCTGGTTCAAGCTATGTTCAGCAATATGGAACGATAAACGGAGACTGGGATGGACAGAGCGGTACGCTTACTTTAAAGGGCCGTTCTAATCCTGATGATCCGTACAGGCCGATCGAAGCGGTAAACATTAAGCTCGAAGATACAAACGGAATAACTGGCTCGCTCAAATACAACGTCTATGTACAGAGTAAAGGCTGGCAGGAGTTCACGACCGAAGGTAACGATGCCGGAATGATAAACAAGGCGCTCAGGATCGAAGCGATAAGGATGGAGCTTACGGGTGATCTTGCTCAAACATACATGGTCGAATATGCCGTTTTGCTTGAGAAATACGGCAACGTTCAGGGCTTTGTTTCAGAAGGCTCCGTGGCAGGTTCGATCGGCGAACCTAAAAAGATCGAAGAAATAAAGATCCGTATAGTACCTTTAGGTCAGGGAACGCCTACGAATGTAAGCTTCAGAACACATAAAGAAAACAGCGGCTGGGAAACCAAGCGTGCTGTAAGCGGAGGTGTGTCCGGAGCGGCCGGCAAGGGGAATAAGATCGACAGCATCGAGATGAACCTTTCGGGCAGCGAGTACAAGGGCGGAATCTCCTACCGTACTTACACAAAAGACTCCGGATGGGAAACGAATTGGTCATCTAATGGTGAGACCGCCGGAATCCAGGGTAAGAATATAAATGCTGTCCAAATCAAACTGACTGGCCAGGCTGCTGAAAACTTAGATATCTATTACAGGGTATATGTTCCTGAATTCGGATGGCTCGATTGGGCAAAGAACGGAGCTACAAGCGGTGTTACCGAGCTTCCGTACAGTGTGGAAGCGATCCAGGTGGTACTCGTTAAGAAGAACAGTGCTGCTCCGCAGGCTGAATTAAATGGCATCACGACCGACGTAGATATTTCTGAGATAAAACCCGGCACTCCCATTCTTCCCGGCAGGGGAGTTTTCAAAATGCCGGCAGGTGCAAAAGTATCTTATGCGGTCAAGACCGCGGACGGATGGTCTCAGATCGTGTCTGACGGTGCGGTATTGGACGTTTCAAAACCGATCACCGGAATTGCCGTCGGAGTGAAAAAGATTGAATCAGGTCATTTGGAACTCTGTGCCGATAAGCCTTACTTCGGTAACGAGATATATGACAATACGGATTCTTATGATGCTGATTTTGACCTGCAGATAATAGATGCCGGCAAAACTATCGAGAACATCAGGATAGCGCTTTATTACGGATGGTATTCTTACAACGAGGAAGATGGCACGGAAGAATATTATCCCGGTTACTATTACTACAGTTTCCAACCGAAATATAGTATCTACTACAGGGTCAAGACTTCCAAAAACGGATGGATGGCCTGGACCAAGGACGGATTAAAGAGCGGTACTGACGAGATCGGCGATAACATTACCGCCATTCAGATCAAGGTGGTTGACTATGGTGAAACCCCTGATCCGAATCTTAATGGTGTCGAATCCAAAACTGACAAAACCATTATCAGGATGACGGATTTCCCGAAGCCGCAGGTGGTTACGACAGGCAACAAGTTCGCAAACTGGTGCCTTAAGACATTCCCTGCCAATCAGAAAGCAACCGACTATCTTACCGCGCACAGAGGACCGCCGAAGTTTTATTTCTATACTATAGGGGCTACCTGGCCGTATAAACTCGGCGGAAAGTCGAAGAAGAAGTGCGACTGTACCGGATTTGCAGTCTGGGTATTCAAGAATTACCACCACAAGAAGGTCGCGCACAATTCGCATAAGATGGCATATAAGACCGGAAAGACCATCTCTTACAAGGACATAAAGCCGGGTGATCTGCTTTGCGTTACTGATACTTATCACGGTGATGTTTTCTTCTATGTCGGAAAAGATGAGTACGGCCACGATCTGATCCTGGATGGTATGACACCGAAGATAGGCGGCAAGATAAGCTATGTGTTCCCCGTTCTCAGATACCTGGATGTTGAATCCTGGTCCAAGGAGAAAAACCACTACATCAGGCATAAATGACAAACTGCTTAAAGTCCCGCACCCGCGGGACTTTTTGTTTGGCTCTTTTCGCGAACGGAAATAATAAAAACATACCCGCAAACAGACATACAAAGAAATAGCGCATTGGTAGAATTCGCTTGCAAAAAGGAAAAACTCCTTTCTGTATTTGTCCGTTACAAGAGCCGTCCCTCCGGGGACGGCTTTTGCGTGTGACAGGAGTTAAGCCGTTAAGAAGAGACCGCAATTAAAGGTATCTCCAGTTCTTCCTTGGTAAGACCTGCATGGCCGCCGGGCATCTTTTCCGCTTCGATGTGAGTTGCAAAGACCGCTTCGTCTGCTACGGAGATTGCTATGTAATCGCCGAGCATGTCACGGAACAGCGCATGTTCTTTTCCGGTCCCGAAAAGCTTTTTATCGAGGACTTCATCTTTGGTAAGGAGCCAGAACTTATCACCGAAAGCCTTTTTGAATATAGAAGGAAATTCTTCTTTGTATTCATCCTTTACGAAAAAGCTCAGTGTGCGCGGTTCGACAGAAGGCAGGCGCACAAGGCATTTAAGTATCACGGGATAGTCCATTATGCAGCGGTTAACGCACGCAGTCTGACTGTGATCGGCGGTGACGAGAAGAAGGGTGTCTGAAGGAAGGCGGGATGCGAATTCTTCGATCCTTTTTTCAAGATAGATCATGAGATCATGTGCTTCGCTGCTGTACGGACCTTTGGCATGCATGGTGCTGTCAGGCTCACCCCAGTAGGCATAGATGAATTTCTTTTCGGGCATCTTACAGAGCTTTTCCACGCGTTCTAATACCGCATCAAGATCCTGCGGGTTCGGTTCAGCGAAAGGACTTGAGATATAGGCATTTCCGCCTGCCTCATTTATCTTCTCGATTATGCTCTTGTAAGGACAGTATCTGAATCCTGCATGAAAATCAGCTGCAGCAGCCGGTTCTTTAATAAACCCGTTCCCGTCCTCGGTGAGCTGTTCCGTGTTAGAGAAAACGGTTACGTTCTTTCCAAGCTCAGGGAAGAACATATCCCATCCGTGCCAGCCGTGCTCGTTGGGATAAAGGCCGGACAGGATGGATGTCGTCGCCGCAACTGTCGTCGGAGGGAAGACCGAACTGTAGTTTCCTGCAAGGTGCGAACGTAAGAACCCGGAAGGCTCCAGATGCTTTTCGATTATGGATGTTCCCATCGCATCCATGAGAAGCACGATCACGTTCCTGTAATCGTGATCAAGAAGCTTGTCAGCAAGCTTAAGCGTGGATGCCGTTGTCTGCACGCCAAAATATCTGAGGATCGAGTTGCTCAGGTTGACGAGGCAGTTATCGTAATCGGGTCTTATGTATTCCATAACCGTTCTTCCTGTCTTTTTTATCCAACAGTTTAACACGAACTGCAAAATACAGAGTGTTATAATCTTGCTATGTATAAGATCTACGTAGTTGAAGATGATAAAGGGATCGCGGACGGCATTGTGCAGTGTCTTTCTCCGTGGGAGATGGATGTCAGTGTCGTGTCTGATTTCCGCAATGTTTTGGGCGAGATCTCCAAGATCGAACCGCATCTGATAATCATGGACATAACGCTGCCTTACATGGGCGGTTATCACTGGTGCCAGGAGATCAGGAAAACCAGCAATGTTCCGATCATATTCATTTCATCCGCGACGGATAACATGAATATCGTAATGGCTATGAACATGGGCGCGGACGATTATATCCCGAAGCCTTTCGATCAGAGCGTACTGATAGCCAAGGTTCAGGCTCTTCTCAGGAGAACGTACGATTTCAACCAGGGATCGTTTACACTGCAGGCAAAAGGCGCAGTGCTCAATATGAACGATAACTCACTGACCTATGAAGGAAAGAAGATCGAGCTCGCAAGAAACGAGTATAAGATCCTTCTTACTCTTATGGAGAACAAGAACAAGGTAGTAAGCCGCGAGAAGCTCATGGAAGTCCTCTGGGAGACTGACAGTTTTGTTGATGAGAACACTCTGACCGTTAATGTCGGAAGACTGAGAAAAACGCTTGAAGCAGCGGGCCTTACGGATTTCATCAAGACGAAGTTCGGCGTCGGATACATCCTGGAGGATGAGTGATGAAGCTTTTCGGAAGCTATCTGAAATACCGCGCGAAACTGATCGTCACATGTGCCGTTGTGATCGGGATCTTCGCATCGTCATACCTTCTTTTCGATATGCCTCAGATAGCGGTCCTGTACCCTTTGGTACTCTCGCTCGGCATCGGCCTTATAGCGGAATCAGTTGATTTCGTCTTTTTCGTAAGGCGCCACAACAGGATTCTTTCGGAAGAACTGCCCTCACCGAATAACAAGCTTGAAGAAGATTATCAGTTCATTATAGAAAAGCTGAAAGAAGAGGCGGAGATGGCCGGGCAGAAAGCTTCTGCAGACTATACCGATATGGTCGAATACTATACCGTCTGGGCGCATCAGATAAAGACGCCGATAGCTGCCATGCGTCTCAATCTCCAGTCGGAAGATACAGAGTCCGCCAGAAGACTGATGGGTGACTTAAACCGCATTGAAGCTTATGTCGAGATGGTACTTACGTTCTTAAGGCTTGATTCGGATAACACTGACTATCTGATAAAAGAATATGACATCGATGAGATAATCCGTCCGGCTATCCGCAAGTTCTCAAGAGAATTCATCTTAAAGAAACTGAAACTTGAATATGAACCGGTCAGCTATAGGGCTATCACCGACTCGAAATGGCTGTCATTCATAATTGAGCAGATAATCTCCAATGCGGTCAAATATACTTCCGAAGGATCGGTGCACATCTATATGAATGAGCCGGGAGTCCTTTGCATTGAGGATACGGGGATCGGGATAAGCGAAGAGGATCTGCCGAGGATCTTTGAGAACGGTTACACAGGCTTTAACGGCAGGGAAGACAAGAGAGCCAGCGGCATTGGACTTTATCTTTGCAAACGTATCGCAGATAACCTGGGACACAAACTGTCCGCAGAATCGAAGATCGGCACTGGCACGAAAATGATGCTGGACCTCAGGACTAAAAATGTCGGAATAGAATAACGGCCGGAAACCTTTAGGGAATCCGGCCGTTATCTTATTTGCCTGCTTTGAACTTTTAAAGGACAGTAACCTTGTTCCTTCCGCCTTCTTTTGAAGTATAGACGGCTTTGTCGATCCTGTTGAAAGCCTGTGTGAAATCGTCTTCGGCCTTCAGCTCCGTGAGACCGATGGAGCAGGTGATATGAGCTATTTCAGGGAAGAGATACTGATCGACTTTCTGTCTGATCGTCTCTGCGAGCTCTGCTGCCTTTGCTTCATCTTTGTCTCTGCAGACGATGACGAATTCCTCGCCGCCCCAGCGTCCTGCAAGGAACTTCTCTTCGGGTACGATGTCGAGAAGGATCTTAGAGAAATGCTGAAGTGTGGTATCGCCGACTGCATGGCCGTAGTTATCGTTTACTGACTTGAAGTGATCCAGGTCGAGCATCATGATGGAGATAGGATCAGCGTTCTTCTGGCGGTGTGCGATCGCACTGTTGAGCTGGGCCTCGATCTCGCCGTGGTTGTAAAGACCCGTAAGCGGATCCTTTGTTGCTTTCTCTTCGTAAGTCTGAAGCGTGGAGAGCAACTCCATGGAATCGTCATGAATGTCCTGGACCATGAAGACGAAACGGTAATCGTCTTCGTTGAACGTTTGCGCACGGCTGAAGATCAGCTTGACCCAGATGAACTTGCCTTCGAGGTTACGCATCATGCAGTCGTAGGATGATGTACGGCCGGGTGTGAAGTTAGCCTTGAGATACTCGGGATCCGTGCGGCGTAGGAACTGCTCCTGATCCTCGGGCCAGATCATGTTGACGATCATCATTCTCCAGTCGGAATACTTCAGGTTATAGTTGACGACGTCATCGGAGATCTCCGAAACGTTGATGCTGCTCGTGGTATCGGCGACAAGGTCGATATACATCGAGAAGAGGAAGGAGCCCTGGATGGTATCGATCTTCTTGCTTGTGAGGGTCTCCTGGAGGGACTCGTTGTCAACGAATTCATCCATAACGAAAATGTATTTGCTGTTGTTATCGAAGGGATAAACTGTAAGCTGCACGAGATGCGGTTTTTCGCCTTCCTCGAGATAAAGCTTCAAGCGGCGGCTGTACTTGGTATTGAAAATACCGGTGTTGTCGGCAAATATCTGGTAATCACCGGAAACCTTTTCACCCGAGTCGCTGAAATGGAACCACAGATCTAAGATGAGATCGTGATAGATTCCCGATTCTTTAAGGAATGTCTCGAACATTCCGCGGCGGACTATTGTCTTGTAAGTGTCTATCGCGGGATCGACAATAACGACTGCGTCAACGTTCTCTACAAGAAGACCTGTAACGTCATCGACAGTGTAATCGTATAAATCCTTGTTTGCCATGATCTGTAAGCCCTCCGTTAAATTATGTGAACATCATTTAGCCGGGCATAATAAGCCCGTATCATCTATAACCATCTCAATTATAGTTTGATGTTATAAACAGATTATTAAGCGATTATAAATATACCGTTTAGCTTTGATTTCAAATCGTTAAAGGATACAATTGTGACAAACGTGTAAGGAATTGGTAAGCAGATTCAATGGAGCGGACTTTTGAGGTTTTCTATACTGTGGCTGACTTAAATGAAAGGAAGTACAGTTTATGAGTTTGCTTGAAGTTACAGGATTGCAGAAGATATACAAAGGACGCCGCGGCGGCGCTTCTGTGGAAGCTCTGAAGAATGTCAATTTCACAGTCGAAAAGGGTGAGTATGTTGCCATCATGGGCGAGTCGGGAAGCGGTAAGACAACGCTCCTCAACATCCTTGCCGCATTGGATAAGGCGACAGCCGGAACGGTCATACTTGACGGAATGAACCTTTCGACGATCAAGGATTCCGCGATCGCAATGTTCCGCAGAGACAACCTGGGATATGTTTTCCAGGAATTCAATCTTCTCGATACGTTTACCATTGAAGATAACATCTATCTGCCGCTTGTTCTTGCGGGAAAAAGGCATCAGGACATGAGCGCACGCCTTGCGCAGATCGCTCCGGCTTTAGGCATCACTGACCTTCTCAAGAAATATCCATATGAAGTGTCCGGCGGCCAGAAGCAGAGGGCGGCAGTTGCGAGAGCTCTTATCACGAGCCCCAAGATAATCCTTGCGGACGAGCCTACGGGAGCTTTGGACTCCAAATCATCAGATGAGCTTCTGGCACTGTTTAAGCAGGTCAACGGCATGGGACAGACGGTCCTTATGGTTACCCACTCTGTCAAGGCTGCAAGCCATGCTTCACGCGTAATGTTCATTAAGGACGGTGTGATCTTTCATCAGATCTACAGAGGCGATGCTACTGATCAGCAGATGTTTCAGAAGATCAGCGATACAATGAACCTCCTGGCCCAGGGAGGTGAGCAGTAATGAAGATCGGTTTTTATCCGAAGATGGCCGTCAGCGGAATGCGCAAGAACGGCCGGCTTTATCTGCCTTATATCGTCGCCTGCATACTGATGGTGGCCGTGTTCTACATCATGCATCTGTTGGGCTTTTCCAAAATGCTCGAGAACTTCCAGGGATCCGGTACGGCAAGGGAAATGCTGAAGCTCGGAACCTATATCATGGCTATATTCGGAACGTTATTCCTGTTTTATACACAGTCAACTCTCATCAAGGGAAGACTTAAGGAATTCGGTCTTTACAGCGTGCTCGGAATGAACAGAAGGAACCTGGGAAAGATCATATTCTTTGAATCTTTAATATCCGGATTCATTTCGTTGGCAGGCGGACTTCTAATCGGCATCGGCCTTTCCAAGCTCGCAGAACTCGGTTTCAGGAAGATGGTCGGCCTTGATTCGAGTTATAAGTTCGTCATCAGCGGCGAGTCCGTACTTTGCACCGTTATAGTATACGGTCTGATCTTTTTCCTGATCTTCCTTAATGCGGTAAGACAGGTCAGATTTGCAAGAACGATCAATCTCATCAATTCCGACAAGGCAGGCGAAAAGCCGCCGAAGGCAAACTGGTTCGTAGGTATCTTCGGCCTTCTTCTTTTAGGCAGCGGTTACGTTCTTGCTCTCAAGATAAAGCAGCCTTTGTCGGCTCTTGCGGTGTTCTTTGCGGCTGTTATCCTGGTCATCATCGGAACATATCTTGTCCTGATCGCGGGTTCTGTTTTGCTCTGCAGGATCCTTCAAAAGAACAAGAGTTATTACTACAAGACCAATCACTTTGTATCCGTATCCTCCATGGCATACAGGATGAAGAGAAACGGCGCAGGACTTGCTTCGATCTGCATCCTTCTTACCATGATCCTTGTAATGATCTCATCGACTTCGGCTCTTTACGTGAACAGGGAAGAGACACTGAACAACCAGTATCCGAGGCACATCAACCTTTCTGCGGGTAATGAAGGTTACTCAGACAGTTATGGTGAAACAACCGGAAAAGTCATGAATGGAATAAATAAAGAGGTTGAAGATTACGGCGCGAAAGTCACTAACAGTTTCTCTTATATCACTTGCAGCATCACCGGATATTTCGAAGACGGAAAGCTTCGTCTTGATCTCGATCCGATTAAGATGATCGATGATGATCCGCTGAAGTACATGGCGTCCATCGATTACGACAAAGTCACTCAGGTATTTTTCTTTGATGTTGACGACTACAACAGACTTACCGGTAACAATGAATCTTTATCTTCCGGCGAGATACTGGCAGGTGTTGTCGGTAAGCTTCAGTTCGGCAATGAACTGACGATAGGTGACGAAACGTTCAAGGTCGCAAAAAGGATCGATCACAGACAGGGCAATTTCAAGCATACGATGAAGAATCTGGTATTATCGACGCTCATCGTTGTTGTCGATGACCTTGGAGAGGTTGCAACGCGTTATAACCGTTATGTTGAAGGAAGCGGCGAAAAGATGCTCGAGTGGGAATGGTACTATGCTTTCGATACCGACCTTGACGATGACAAGCAGGTCATTCTTTGCAGTCAGCTCAAAGAGTACGTCAGGGATGAGCTCTATCAGCAGCAGTTCCATGCCGTACGCTGCGAGAGCAGGGTTGGTGAACGTCAGGATTTCGTCGAGACATTCGGAGGATTGTTCTTCCTCGGTATCCTTCTGAGCGTGATCTTCCTCGTCTCGTGCGTACTCATCATCTACTACAAGCAGATATCCGAAGGCTTTGAAGACCAGTCGAGATTCGGCATCATGCAGAAGGTGGGCATGACCAGGGAGAACATAAAAAAGAGCATCAATTCGCAGATGCTCACTGTATTCCTTATCCCGATAATCTTCGCCTGCATGCACCTTGCGGCTGTACTGCCGATAATCCATAAGCTCTTGCAGCTCTTCGGACACAACAATATGCCGCTGCTGCTCATCTGCGCGGGTATATGTGTTGCTGTTTGCGGGATCTTCTACGCTGTGATCTATAAGCTCACGTCAAACGCTTACTACAGGATCGTTTCGTAAAACAAAATGACAGCGGAAGCTATAGGATCAGGTCCTGTAGCTTCCGTTTATCTTTACGTAATCGTATGAGAAATCGCAGGAGAACATACGGTCTTCGAACTCGCCCTGGTTGAGGTCGATCTCAATCTTGATGTCATGCTGCTTGACAAGCTCGGAAGCTTCTTCCTCGGAATAGTCCGTAGCCTGTCCGTCCTTACAGACGAGAAGGCCCGCCAAACGGATGTTGACCTTATCGGGATCGAAATCAGCTCCGGAATAACCTGCAGCCGTAATGATACGGCCCCAGTTTGCATCCTCGCCGAAGACAGCTGTCTTTACCAGAGGTGACTTCGCAACAGCGGTAACGATGAGCTTTGCGTCTTCTGCAGTCTTTGCTTCGCGGCAGATTACCTCGATGAACTTTGAAGCACCTTCGCCGTCGGAGGCGATCATGCGGGAAAGATCAAGAGACAGGGAAGTAAGAGCTTCCTCAAAGATCGCGAGGTCATCGCTGTCTTCTGCGATCTCTGCGCCCGAAACACCATTGGCAAGCACTACGACCATATCGCAGCAGGATGTATCGCCGTCAACGGAAACACGGTTGAATGTGTGGGAGACGGCACGCAGCAGCATGGGCTGGAGAAGTTCCTTTGAAATAGCGGCATCGGTAGTGAAAACAACGATCATGGTGCCGAGATTAGGGCAGATCATGCCTGACCCCTTTGCCATGCCTGCAAGTGTGATCTCCTTGCCGCCTGAAAGAGTCAGCTTCGCTGAGACTTCCTTGGGGACTGTATCCGTTGTCATCATGGCCTTCTCGGCTCTGTGAGCAGACTCAGGGTCAGTTGCAAGGGAAGAAACGAGGTTCGGGATGGCGGAAATTACCTTTTCCGTATTAAGACGTACACCGATTGTGCCTGTGGAGGCAGTGAGGACTTCGTCAGGCGTGCAGCCGAGCTCCTTTGCGGCAGCTTCTGCAATCGCAACTGCATCGTGATAACCCTTTGAACCTACGCAGGCATTGGCGTTCTTTGAGTT
>JAEEGG010022824.1_pt1 | contig 12278 bp, 6 predicted proteins | sample 9134161 | NCBI WGS metagenome assembly JAEEGG01 (sample SAMN16246543, study PRJNA631951) | gut metagenome | biome: gut microbiome; feature: rumen; material: CR-attached | host: Bos | place: Iran: Karaj | collected 2018-10
TCTTGTGCCAAATTTCACTTCATCGGTGAAATTCATCTTTTCTTTTTTCACAATAAACCTCCTATTTATAAGGGTTTTGAAATATGCCACGTGAAATTCAGGTGAAATTCGCGAGCGAAAACTGCTGCAAAATTACACAATTTTCTGCAAACGCCAAAAGAAATAATCCTTTTATTTACAGGCTTTTGCAATAACATGGCATTTCATGCAAAAACCGTAAATATGACTCATAATCTGGAGGTCCCTGGTTCAAGCCCAGGCTGGTCCACAAAAAGTAAGGAGTTGGAAAATTCCAACTCCTTCTTTTTATTCGTAAACCTCATATTTATCAGGATACAAATACCAATTCAAGCATTTGGTACAATCAGCAGCCCACTCACCAAATGAGCGGCCAAGATAGGGATAGGCGCCATAAGTAAAACTCTTGGAAGTAGATTGGTAACCGATTGCCACTGCATGCAGAGGCCAACGGAAACTTTCATAAGGAACGCAGAAAGCCCACGGAAGATTATGAGGATCTGAACTCGGATTCGGCCAGAGCACCTGGGCTTTTGAATATTTATGGGTATGCACCTCATATTTGTTTCCGTTATACTCCTCAATAATAAATGCATCCAATACATCCAACGTAAGAGAAGAAACATCCACACCATTCTTGAAGGTGACGATATAGGTTAACTCGCGTGGATAAAATGTGCCGTATTCATCGCTTTTCTCATAAGAGACATTATACCTTTTTCGCGTAATCGAACCATTATCCGAAATAATACGATCACCTGTGGCCCAATGGGCATCTGCAAACAGATTCAGCACAGCCTCACCATTCAGGCTCTGCTGCAGAAGAGACTTGTCCTGGATCATCGTGCGATACATATCTGGGAGTTCTCCAACACCAGTAATGTCAAACGAAGCATCATCTTCTGTCTTCACTGATTCTACTTCATTATACTTATAACCAGCAAGACGAATGGCTGCACCCATTTGCTTCGTACCACCAACAGCTGACAACTCTATATTGAATCGTACCTCTTGCCCATCAGAGCGCTCCATAGAGACACGTAATACCACATCATTATAATCATAATCTCCTGGCTGCGGATACTCCTCTTCATAGAGATAGACATACGTTTGTGGAAGATATTTATAGGGCATCTTCTGGTGTTTTACGATGGGATTGGAGAAATCGACACTACCAGATGAATTGGGGTTAAATGGTACAATCGTATAATAATCATCGGTGTCGATAGCTGCAACATAAAGCACCTCAAGCCTGATCGGATAAGAGATATTCATAACGACCTTACTATCTCCAGAGGAATAAGCCTCATCCACAATCTCTGCAAAATCTGTTTCTGCAGGATTCTCCGTAAAAATCCGTATGAGTTTCAAATTTTCTACGCCAGAAGGATCCACGACGAGCGTTTTTGTTGTACTCATCATCCAGTCATGATTCTCATCCACATCAGGAGCTGGAGATTCATCTTCAACAATCTCTTCATATCTCTGTTGGTCAAACTGGTTGCGGACACAGCCAGAGACTATCATCACGCTACAAAGAGCTACCCCAATATACCACTTACTATCTTTCATGTCTTCTTTGTACTTTTAATGTTGCAAAAATACGGAATTTAACCAATAACCACTTGTTATTTAAGCATGATTATCGCCTATTTAGCATTCTTTAACTCGATAAACTACCATCCTTTGATTATTTTGCTTACTTTTGCATCACATTATTATAATAAGAGGAGAATATATATTCCATATTGAAACAATCGCAGTGAGATAAAACAATCGCATTAAAATAAAAAACAATCATAATTAATAGGAGATAATGAATATGAAAAAGTATTTGATGACAGGAATTGCCGCATTAGCCATGGGCGGCATGTTCACAAGTTGTTCCCACGACATGAGTCTCTATAATGGAGATGGAACAAAGGCAGTTGTGGAAAAGTATGAAGAGGCATTCGTTAGTGCTTATGGAGAACCTGCTGCTAACCAGACATGGGGCTTTGGTTCTACATCCGCTGCTGCTACAAGAGGTATGACTCGTTCTGTTGGCACCTATGCCGATTACAAGGGATCTTTAACTCCTGAAGAATCTTATCAAGATCAGAATGATAACTGGCAATGGAAGACAAGGCCATACACATTCCCCTCTGCGCCCACATCATACCCAACAGACAAGCCCGAGAATGCTTCGTATTACGGAGGAGGTTATCAATCTTATAACGGTGGTAATTTCTGGATGGATGAGAACGTAAGTAATCGCGTCGAGGTTCAAGGATATTGTAACCTTTATATTGTAAAAAGTGGTTCTGGCGAGGGTAATGTAGATATCGCTCCAGATAATTATTGGTATGTTGGAAACGTGTCTTATCAGCAAAAAATAAGAGTTTATATCTGTCCAGGTGTCAACTTAACCATCTTACCCACATTTGCTAATAATCTTCAAGCTAATGTGGAATACTATGTATGTCCTGGAGCTAACCTCATTTGCGATGCCAATTTCAAGCTGAATGGTACTGCTCTTTATGTAGCACCAGGCGCTACAGCTACCTTTAAATCTATAGAGACTAACAATACCGGTATTATTTATAACCAAGGTACAATTACTACTGAAGGTAAGATTTATATTGCTAATCAAGCTTCTGTTCTTGTTAACGATGGATCCATTACTGCTGGTTCTGCAGACGCTCCTACAGAATTGGAAATTGCTGGAAGTGGAAATGTTCAGAACAATGCAGAAATTACCATTTACGGTAACACCTTTGTAAGCAGTAACTCAGCTATATGGGTTAACAATGGTCATTGGACAACTACATATTACACATATATTGCTGGTAGTTTCAATGTTATAAACAACTGCTACTTAGAAGTGACAGAAGACTTCCGTATGAATTTGGGTGATGGACAGGGTTCATTCCGTATGGATAGTGGAGCTGGTGTATTGACCAAGAATCTCTGTGCTGGTGGTCCTTGGGATGGTAAAGATCAATATGGGAACGAAAGTTCCTATACAGGAGGACCTTTCAGAATTGATATGGGTTCTAATTCTGTATTTAAAGTAACAGGAACTGCACATCTTAATGCAACTAAGCAGAATGGCTATGGTTTCCATGGTAATGGTGATGACTATGCTGTATTCCAGGCTAAAGATGTAGTGAAAGAAACCACAGGCGAAGCAAATGTTACTTATGCTGGTAAGCTCTATGTGTCTGCAGAGACCCACTTTGCTCAGGGCTACAGCGGACAATACCCATATATCAAGTTTGAAGATGATTGCTCTGAAGCAAATATCTATGCTTCTGGTGATGATAATTTCTCTACTGGAAATCCTGATATTACTATCCCTGCTACACCTTGTAACCCAGGATTTGGCGGCGGTGGCGGTGTACAGCCTGTGACTGAGGAGATCCGTGTGATTGCTGAGGACTTGTCTGTAAAAGAGCGTTCAGACTTTGACTTCAACGATGTGGTGTTCGATGTTTATTGGACTCATACTCCTGGAAGCTCTGACAACCAGACTGTCAAGATTATCGTGCGTGCTGCTGGTGGTGAGCTGCCTATCTTTATCGGTAACATTGATAATGCTCTTGAGATTCACAATCTGTTTGCAAATGTAAATGACGAGAGCCGTCATATCACAGGCAAGACCATGATGAACACCTATGCAGGTCAGCATACCTCTTACACATGTCCTGAAGTATTGGTGGAAAGCAATTGGTGGAGCGGTTCAGACATTCACACCATCGCAAATAGCATCAAGATTTGGGTGAGGAAGTCTGGTACAGATTATGAACTGGAGGCAAAGAAGGGTAAAGCACCTGGTAAGATTGCCGTTGGTACAGACTTCGTATGGTGCGATGAGCGTGACGATATTGATGGCAATGAGAGTACTGAAGATTATAGTGGCTATGATGGAAAGTTCTCTAAATATGTTAGTGACAAGTATGCTGCTGAGAAATGGAACACCTGGTACAAGGACGCATACGAGTAAAATAACATCAAATACTTATATACTAATAAATTTGGAGGAGGCATCTGCGTGAGCAGGTGCCTCTTTTTTATGGAAAAGCTTTGTAATGTGCATATAAATGTGTAATTTTGCAGGCAATATGGTATTGAATTATATTTGGATTGCGTTTTTCATCATCGCTTTTGTGATTGCGCTGGTGAAACTGGTGTTTCTGGGAGACTTCGATGTGTTCCCAGCGATGATGGATTCTACGTTTTCATCGTCAAAAACAGCCTTTGAGATCTCATTGGGTCTCACAGGTGTGTTGTCACTCTGGCTTGGTATCATGAAGATCGGCGAGAAGGGTGGCATCGTGAATGTATTGGCCAAGGTGCTGAGCCCTGTCTTCGTAAAGTTGTTCCCAGATATCCCCAAGGGACATCCCGTTACGGGCTCGATCTTCATGAACATCGCAGCCAACATGCTGGGACTGGATAATGCAGCTACGCCCCTCGGACTGAAGGCAATGGAGCAGCTACAGGAGCTGAACACCAAGAAGGATACAGCCACCAATCCAATGATTATGTTCCTCGTGCTGAACACCAGCGGACTGACGTTGATACCTATTTCTATTATGGTGTATCGTGCCCAGATGGGTGCAGCCCAACCCACGGATATCTTCATCCCCATCCTATTGGCCACCTTCTTCTCAACACTTGCTGGTATCATCATCACCAGTCTTTTCCAGAAGATCAACCTGCTGAATCGCACGATGCTGCTGACCCTTGGTGGAGCAGCCTTAGTGGTGGCAACGATCATCTGGGGTTTCGGACAGATGGACTCTATACTGATGAATAAGGTGAGTACCACTTCTGCCAACATCCTGCTGATGACGATCATCATTGCCTTTATCGTGGCAGGTATGCGCCATAAGGTGAATGTGTATGATGCTTTTATCGAGGGTGCAAAAGAGGGTTTCTCGACAGCTGTGCGAATCATCCCCTACCTCGTAGCTATTCTCGTTGGAATCGGTGTTTTTCGTGCTTCTGGCGCAATGGATATGCTAATCGACGGCATCAGATGGGGCGTAGAAGCCTGTGGTGCCAACAGCGACTTCGTGGGAGCACTGCCCACAGCACTGATGAAACCCCTGTCCGGTAGTGGTGCCCGTGGTATGATGGTAGATGCAATGACTACCTATGGCGCTGATTCGTTTATTGGTCGTCTGAGTTGTATCTTCCAAGGCTCTACGGATACCACCTTCTATATCCTCGCTGTCTATTTTGGTAGTGTGGGCGTGGTGAAGACGCGTCACGCTGTGGCTTGTGGCTTGCTGGCAGACCTTGCTGGTGTCATCGCAGCCATCGCTATTGCATACTTATTCTTCAGTTAGACTATGGCAAATCTGAAATCATTAGCAAAAGACACAGCCATCTACGGCCTCTCAAGCATCGTAGGCAGATTCTTGAATTATCTGCTTGTGCCACTTTATACGCATTACATGCCCAAGGACTCAGGCGACTACGGTGTGAGTACAAACATCTATGCCTATACAGCACTCATCCTCGTGTTGCTCACATTCGGCATGGAAACTACCCTCTTCCGATTTGCCAACGATGGCAAGTATAAGCCTGACACTGTATTATCCACAGCAATGGCTACCGTAGGCTCGCTCACAGCAGTCTTCCTGCTGCTAATCTTCGGTTTCATCGGTCATATTAGTGGCGCACTTGGTTACACTGAGCATCCAGACTATCTGCTGATGATGGCTGTCGTAGTGGCCCTTGATGCCATTCAGGCCATCCCCTTCAGTTATCTGCGTTTCCAGAAACGGGCCATCCGCTTTGCATCGCTGAAGATGCTGTTTATCGTGCTGAACATCGCCATGAACGTGATCTACTTCGTGGTGCTGGGTAAGACCTCTGTGTTCTACGTGTTCTTTATCAATCTGCTCTGTACGAGCCTCATCACCTTCTTCTTCCTGCCAGATATGTTCCGTATCCAATGGAAGTTCGATGGGCAATTGTTGAAGACGATGTTCAGTTATTCGTGGCCTATCCTGGTGCTGGGCATCGCAGGCATCCTGAATCAGGTGGCTGATAAGATCATCTTCCCACTGGTATATCCTGACGAGGCCCAAGCCAATGTGCAGTTAGGAATCTACGGCTCATGTGTGAAGATAGCGATGATTATGGCCATGATCACCCAGGCTTTCCGCTATGCCTACGAACCCATCGTGTTTGCCAAGAGCAAGGATGCTGACAAGACGGAATATTACGCTACAGCCATGAAGTATTTCATCATCTTCACCCTGTTGGCTTTCCTTTGCGTCATGGGTTGGATGCCTGTACTGAAATACATTATCGGCGCTGACTATCGCGAAGGATTGGGCGTCGTACCCATTGTGATGATGGCAGAGATCTTTATGGGTATCTATTTCAACCTCTCGTTCTGGTATAAACTGATTGATAAGACCATCTATGGCGCCTGGTTCTCATTGGTTGGCTGCATCGTGCTTTTTGCCGTGAACATCCTGCTGATTCCCACCTACGGTTACTGGGCTTGTGCCTGGGGAGGCTTTGCAGGCTATGGCACAGCGATGGTACTGAGCTATATCATAGGTCAGAAGAAGAATCCCATCCCCTACCCGTTGAAGAGCATCACTCTTTACTTCATTACTGCGATGGTAGCTTTCGCTTTGATGATATGGGGAGAAAACTATCTGCCCTCATGGGGCTCATTCCTCTTCAGCAATCTGATGATCTTAGGCTTTGTGGCCCTCATCATCAGATACGACCTCCCACTTGCCAGATTTAAATCAAAAAAGTGCTAGATTTAAATGTAACAATTGCCAGCATTAAATGTAGCAAAAAAAAGAAATAAATAACTTACAAGATGAAGAAACTACTCTTATTACTTTTTATCAGTAATTTTACTCTTCTCACTGTTCAGGCTGATGAGGGAATGTGGACATTGTACAACCTGCCTAATGCCGTCTATGAGACGATGAAGCAGGAGAACTATGAGTTACCCTATGGGGCCTTGTATCAGGGTGAGGACGCTGTGAAGAACTGCGTGGTGAACTTTGGCGGCTTCTGCTCTGGTGTAGTCGTATCGCCTGATGGACTCGTGTTTACCAACCACCATTGTGGTTTCGAGGCCATCCGCTCCCATTCCACCGTTGAGCACGACTATATGCTGAACGGCTTCGTATCCAACTCCTACGAAGAGGAATTGCCTAACGAAGGACTCTTCGTGAGCTTTATGATTGAGCAGAAAGACGTGACGGCTTATCTGGACTCTCTTGGATTGAATACGCTCATCGAAGCAAAACGTGCCCAGTTTGTCGATTCCATCGAGAATGTGATGCAGAAGGACATTCGTCAGCAGGATTCAACACTCCGTGTGGAAATCAAACCCTATTATGAGGGGAATGCCTACTATCTGACCACTTATCGCGACTATAACGATGTGCGCCTCGTATTCGCCTTGCCCAAATCGATGGGTAAGTATGGTGGTGAGACAGACAACTGGATGTGGCCTCGCCAGACCTGTGACTTCAGTGTGTTCCGTATCTATGTGGATCCCAAGACTGGCGGTCCAGCTGAGTATTCAAAGGACAATGTGCCGATGAAAGCGAAGAAATGGGCACCCGTATCGCTGCAGGGCTATGTACCAGGCTCGTTCTCGATGACCATTGGTTTCCCTGGTAGCACCAGCCGTTATCTCTCCAGCTATGGTATCAAAGAGCGCCGCGATGCTGAGAATACACCTCGTTATCAGACCCGTGAGATCAAACAGGACATCATGCTGCGCCACATGCGAGCTGACGAAGCTGTGCGCATCAAGTACGACTCGAAGTATGCCTCTAGCTCCAACTACTGGAAGAACTCTATTGGCATGAACAAATGTATCGATTCCATCGGACTGATTCAGCAGAAAGCTGCCTATGAACAGAAGATCCGTCAGTGGGTGGATTCTACTGGTTATCTGAAAGACAAGCTCGACTTTGATCTGCTGCAGCGCCTTTACGAGAAGCGTTTCAATGCCGTTCGTGCAGAGACCTACTTTTACGAGACCTTCTCTGGTCGTATCAGCGAGTTAACTCGCAGAGCCCTCCGTTCGCAAAATGGTGCTGTTATCAAGGGTAAGGATGGGAAACCTAAGACCTATTATATTGAGTTCAAAGACAACAGCGACGAATGGGACTATGATACTGATCGTGAGATTCTTGCTGCCCTGCTGAAGAACTATCGCGAAAAGGTGGAGATCAAATACCAGCCTGACTTCTACAACGTGATAGACCACGACTTCAAGGGTGACTATGAGAAGTTTGTGGATTATCTCTACAAGAAGTCGATGCTGATGAAGAACAACAAGAAGATCTACATCAACAAAAAGAGCTTCAAGAAGGATCCTGCTGTGGTTTATGGTGAGAGTGTCCGCTCAGTACTTTTTGATATCCTTGATGCCATTGACAACGATACCATCGATATTCAGGAGCGTTATCTATGTGCAGCCAAACTGCGTATGGAGGAAGATATGCCTAACTACAGCGATGCCAACTTCACCATGCGTCTCAGTTATGGTCAGGTGGGTGAGTATTTGCTCGCAGGTAAGCCCTCAGGCTATTACACCACTGCTGAGAGCATCGTAGAGAAAATGAAACAAGGTGAGGCTGGCACCATCGACTACGAGGCTGAGCCCATCATGAAAGAGCTGCTCTCAGTGAAGGACTTTGGCAAATATACTGATAAGACCACAGGCAAAATGCACCTCTGTTTCCTCTCAAACAATGATATCACTGGTGGAAACTCTGGTTCGCCGATGTTCAATGGTAAGGGAGAACTCATTGGTTTGGCCTTTGATGGTAACTGGGATTCGCTCTCTTCAGACATCTTCTTCGATCGTCAACTGGCCCGTTGTATTGGCGTGGATATCCGCTACGTGCTCTACATGATGGAGAGCTGGGGCAAAGCAGACCGCTTGCTGAAGGAAATCAATGCCAAGTAAACCATAATAAGTGCCACTTACGCTCTGATAAGTGGCACTTATTTCCCAATAACCATCACTTATCTAAAACTATAGCAATGAAAAGAATCAGCTTATTCCTTTTATCATTTATCTGCCTTTTCAATCAAGCAGAGGCACAAATCGACCTAAGTGGCACCTGGCAGTTCGCTTTGGATCGTAAAGGCAACATCAAGCCTGATGCGATCCTCACAGAGACGATTCAGCTGCCAGGCACTACGGATACGAACAAAAAAGGCGATTTTACCGCTAAAAGCGAAGAGACCACCCATCTTACGCGCCCTTGGTCGTATAAAGGCAGAGCGTGGTATCAGCGTGAAGTGGAGATTCCTACGAGTTGGAAAGGCAAACCCGTCTATCTATTCTTAGAGCGCACAAAACCTTCAGAGGTCTATATCGATGGTAAACTGGTTGGTTCATCGAACGACATCTCTACCCCTCAGGTTTTCAACCTCACGAAAGCATTGAAGCCAGGTAAGCACCAGCTGAGTATTATGGTGGATAATGGCAGCGGCGTACCAGAACAGATCTATGCCAACAGCCATGCCTATACAGAGGATACCCAGACCAATTGGAACGGAATCATCGGTAAAATCGAACTTTCTACTGAACTTCCTACAGCAGAGACTTCCCAAAAGATACATCCTAACTTCAAGGACTTCCACATCGAGGGACAGCATTTCTTTGCCAATGGGCATCAGATCTTCCTGCGTGGCAGACATGATGCCTGTGTATGGCCCCTGACAGGACATGTGGCGATGGACCTCGAGGCTTGGCGAGAGTACTTCGACACCTGTGAGGCCTATGGTCTGAACCACGTGCGCTTTCACTCCTGGTGTCCGCCAGAAGCAGCCTTCGCTGCTGCTGATGAGTATGGTATCATCCTTCAGCCTGAGCTCCCCTTCTGGGGTGATTTCAACGATAAGGACACGGTGCTGATGAAGTTCCTGCATAAAGAGGGAGAGAACATTCTGCGCACTTATGGTCACCATCCCTCCTTCCGGATGTTTGCCTTGGGCAATGAACTTTGGGGTAATATCGATAAAATGGATGAATTCATCGCTGATTTCCGTAAGATTGCACCTGATAAGGTCTATACCTTTGGTTCCAACTACTATCTGGGGTATCAAGGTGTGAAGCCAGGTATGGACTACTTCACGACTTGTCGTGTAGGTGGGGAAGGCTGGGGCAACTACAACACCCATACCCGTGGTTCCTTCTCCTTTGCCGATGCAGCCGATGGTGGTATGATCAACCACTTCTACCCCAACACAATGATGAACTTCGAGGAGAGCTGCAAGTTGGCCTTCCCTGAGGGAAGTGCCTGGACAAAAGCCGTACCTGTGATCTCACACGAGACGGCGCAGTTCCAAACCTATCCAGACTTCGATGAAATCAAGAAATATACGGGTACACTCTATCCTTATAATATGGAGGTATTCCGCTCACGATTAGAGAAAGCAGGCATGTTGGATCAGGCGAAGGACTTCCACAGAGCCAGTGGTGCCTGGTCACTACAGCTCTACAAACAGGATATAGAAATGGATCTGCGCACGAAGAACATGGCGGGTTTCCAACTGCTTGACTTACAGGATTATCCAGGCCAGGGTTCCGCTTATGTAGGCATCCTCGATGCCTTTATGGATCCAAAGGGCCTCTGTACGGAAAGGGAATGGCGCCAGTGGTGCGCACCTGTGGTACCATTGTTGGTAGCAGACCGCTTCTGTTTCACCAACGAAGCAGGTATCCACGCCTGGATACAAGTGGCAAACTATAGTGGTGAATCCCTCAATGGCAAGACTCTCCACTGGGAACTCACGGGGATTGGTCCTGTGAGTTCTGGGGAATTCAAGCTACCTTCTACTGAAGGACTCTTCACGGCAGGTGAACTTAACATCGACCTCTCTGCCTTCGATAAGCCCACCAAGTTACAGCTTTGTCTTTCGATTGAGGATACAGAATTCTTTGGAGTACCCTATCACAACACCTACGATCTTTGGGTCTATCCCGCTTGGAGCGACCTGAGCAAACTCGAGAGTATGGTGACTGTGACGAATCAACTCGATGAACTGGCGATCAGCCAACTGGAAAAAGGCAAAAGCGTTCTGTTGATGCCTGAGGCAAATGACCTCTGTGTGGGTGGACTCTTCCAAACTGACTACTGGAACTTCCGCATGTTCAAGACCATCTCCGAGGGTAATAAGAAACCTGTTTCACCAGGCACATTAGGCATCTTGACAGATCCCAACCATCCAATATTCCGCAGCTTCCCCACTGAGGAGCATACCAACTGGCAGTGGTTCCCAGTCATCAAGGCCAGTCATCCGATGATGCTCGACAACACGGGTAAAGATTACCGTCCCATCGTACAAGTGATTGACAACATCGAGCGCAATCACAAACTTGGACTGATCTTCGAATTTGCCGTTGGAAAGGGCAAATTGCTCGTCTCGATGGCAGACCTTGAGAGTGCGACCTCCTATCCAGAGGGACGTGCCTTCTATCGCAGCGTATTGGAATATATGGTCTCCGACGACTTCGCGCCAAAGACACACATCACATTAGAAGACTTCCAGAAACTCATGACCACACCTGTCGTAGAAGGTAAGATTGGTGAGCTGAATAACATCTCCCCTTATTAATCATCAAAAAAGCCCCGATGAAACGGGGCTTTTCCATTATTTCTTCTTGCGAGGCTTGCGCATCGCCCAACCTTCTTCAGAGAAATCTGGCTCAGGTCCTTTCAGGTCACGAGGGGTCTTGCCCATCAGACTGCGCCAGTCATCTTTTTTCTGATGCTTGGGCTTCTGTTGACCTTTCGGTTTGTCGATGGAATCGCGTTTATCGTCTGCATCATTACAACGAACGGTGCGCCCTTTATAGCGGATACCAGACAACTGAATCATCACTTTCTTGGCATCCTTCTCTGGCACCTCGAAATAAGAGATGGTGTCGAGCAGATCAATATGTCCTACCTCTTGGCGACCTCCTACAAAGCGGTTCAGCGTCTGCATGAGTTCACCAGGATAGAAACCATCGCGCCTGCCAAGGTTGATAAAGAGACGCTTATAGCCTTTCGCAGCCTTATTCTGAAGTTTCTGTTTGTCGCTCTGAGGTTTCTTTTCTTTCGTCATGACCACCTTTTCAAGTTCTGGCGCATCTGCATAGTAAGCCAAGAACTTGCCAAACTCTAATGAGACAATCTTCTTAATCAGATCCTCCTTATCTATATACTCGAAGTAACGGTTGATATCCTGCATAAAGGGCGCAATCTCCTCATCATCCA
>JAEEGG010022832.1_pt1 | contig 12277 bp, 8 predicted proteins | sample 9134161 | NCBI WGS metagenome assembly JAEEGG01 (sample SAMN16246543, study PRJNA631951) | gut metagenome | biome: gut microbiome; feature: rumen; material: CR-attached | host: Bos | place: Iran: Karaj | collected 2018-10
AGGCTTATGCCGTCATGAAGACGAAGAAAACGTATGTACTGTCTTAATGGGACAACTAACAATATGCATAACAACAGGTACATAAGTCGGACAGACTTCTCATATATTACAATGACCACTAGACCCTAGTGATGAGTCAGCAAGACTACATCTTTGCACAATTTGTGGCATTTATCTCCAAGATCTGAAGAAGTAATCTGATGAGTGGCTAAGGCTCGCTACATCTAATAGAAGTTTGATCCGGCTTACCTGTTGCTTATGCAATTCTCCAGACGCAGAAAAAATGTGTCTGGAAGGGAATTTCTTGACTGCGAATTAGTGAATTATAGTAAAAACGTTAATAAATCAATTAAACAATGCTAAAAGATGAACCAATTATTTGGTTTGCAACATAGAAATAGGGTCCGCTGTGCATTTTTTCTTCATTTTGCTAAATAACTATTAGTAGATTCATTTAATATTGATAAAGAGCCGTTAAACTAACGGCTCTTATTTTGTTACATTCCCAGTTCCTTGAGGATGACGTTCAGGTCGTCGTTGCCCTGCAAGAGGTCGGTTTCGTCGAAGAACTGTGAACCGGCAATTCCTCCGCCACCATCCACAGGAACAAGGTTCGATGTGGTCAGGAGCGAATCAGCGGACTGAATGTAATAGGTCTCCATCTGTGGAGCGATATATTGTTTTTTCATTGTCATGTCCTCCATTTATTTAATGATTACCTTTTTACCATTCAAGATATAGAGTCCCTTCTTAGGATAGAGCACTCTCCTACCCTGCAAGTCGTAGAAACCAACGTTCCCCTCGCCTATAGAAGAGGGGTTAGGGGTGAGGCCTCCTATTCCAGTAGCTCCACCTTCGCCGAAGTTGAGATCGAGAACGCGAGCAAGCGATTCGGATGCAGGCAATTTCATATAAGCACGGAACGGGTTGACATCAACAGCATTAGTAATCTTGACGAACTTGCCTGCCTGCGGACCGTCTTGCATGAAGCAATAATACACGACGTCGGCTGTAGAATTGAGACCCGTTATCTGCTGATAAGTACCCAGGAACGACAGCTCGCTGACTGTGGTACGCACGGGGTCGGCTTTCTTCACGTCAACCATTTCGGCACTAAACGTTTCCTTTACAGGTTTGAACATATAGGCTTTATTGGCTTCTGTGGCATCAACGCTCTCCATCGTGATGGTGTTTCCTGAATGAGCACTCAGGGTGTAGAATGTACCTAACTCAGCAGCCTGTGTGTTGTCAAGAGCGAAGGGAACGCAGACGGTGCAGTTCTTTCCAAGGTCGCTGGAGAAGTTGCGACTAAGCGAAGCCTTGACAGCAGTGAAGTCGGAAGGAATCTCGAAATCCGCACCTTCATTCAGCTGCAGATCGTTGCAGACGCCAGCAATCACGATGTTCTTCTCTGAATTATCATCATTGCTTGCCGGCAGGAAGACGGTGGCGTCGTCAGGCAACTCTTTGCGGTCGATTTTTTTGCCCGTGATGGAGGTGGCGCTGAGGTCAACATAGGTAATGCCGGTCAGACCTTCGAAGGCGTTGTCAGCATAATCAGTCACATCAGTATCGGTAATAGTGATATGGTTGCCACTCTTTGCAGCAGCAACATCATCCTTTGTCAACACCTTTGGCATGAGCACTGGCGGTGGTGTTGCAGCAACCGAGCGTGCAGAAACCTTCACACTCTTCAGCGTGGTGGTATTCGCCATCTTACGGCCTGGGGCACGGTGACGGGAAGATGAAACTACAGGTGCTACACTATATAGGAACACATAAGACTCCTCTGTCAATGCATAAGGAACGCGTCTTTCCTCAAAGCCCGTCGTACCAGAGATGATAACGGGATCGTTGTTGCCCACCTTCACATGCAGTTCTCCAGATTGGTTTGTATTGACATCGAGGACGATATCACCATTACCGGCAGGCAACAAGAATGTCATTCCGTGGAAGGCTATGGCAAAGTCTGGCGTACCAGGAAGGAGAGATCCATTTATGACAGCTGCCATAATCGTATTAGCATCAGCGTCTGTCATCGAAGAGTTTATCGCAACGAGTTTCTTGCTGTCTTCCAACAAGTAACCGTCATCAACATCTGGCAGTGTATACAGAATCTTATTCACCAAGATACCGGCTTCCAATTCTGCTGTATTTCTACTCTCAATATCCTGACCTATTCCTTGACCGTTAGCACCTTTATTTTCCGCCTCATAATATTCTTTCGTTACAATCGGAGTCATTACAACGGCGATATTAATCTTATGGTCTGTTGTATTCTGGTTTTCTGACAGATTATTATTGTAAGTGACAGAAGAGAAGTTATCATAGATATGCATCACTTCCGGATGTTCTGCATCTTGCACATAATAACTACATTCTAAAGTACCTGGTTGCAATGCTGCTGTTGATCCATCACCTGTTGCATAAGTAAGAGGTAAGTTAGGATCGCCACTATATATAATACCATTATTATCATTATTATTGATTTTGTTAGTACCTTTCAGATAGATGGTCAATCCGCTTGTCAAATTATGATTTGCGGAAATAGAAATGCTATTAATTACTGCATTGGTTAGAATCAACGTGTTCTGACCATCAAACATGACGCCATCACCAATGGTAAGACGATTCTTCTTTGTTACTTCAACAGCACCTGTCGCAAACTCAACACTAAAACCATACGAATCGTTGGGTACAGCAATCACATAATCACTTTGCCCTATTTTTCCTTCTAAATCATTCGTAAATATAATATTACCATCTGCGAATCCACTAAACGGTGCGCTCTGAACATAAGAAACTGTTATTGAAGAGTTTTCAGGATTTTTTGTGGCAAATGTAATTTTGCAAGTTGATTCATTAGCTATAAAAGCATATTGATCTACGCTCAATATACAAGGTCCTCCAATCTCAACAATCAGATTAGCAAGAGAGGTCTGGATTGGGCCATCTAAATGTGCAGAAGTTAAATTCAATGTATTAACTCCATCAAAGGTAACTTCACCTTCCACACCATTACCTGTAATGTTTGAGGCATTTATGCTGGTCACTCTAATGCCTGCTACCCAAAGTGGATATGGTGTACCGGTTGTGGCTACAGCTTTCGCTGCTTCTGTGCCATCACTCTTTAACAAATGCATTCCGACATATTCAACCTGCTGTTCCGTAAATATAGCTGATTCGTAAGAATAGTTATCATCCCAATTGAGTCCTGTGAGTTCGATAGAAGAGAAATCACGAACCGAGCGACTGTTGTTGAAAGCCAATTGGTTGCCATCACCTGTACTCTTTAGCGTGAGAGTTCCATTGGGATAAGTGTTTCTTACTGCCGTTGCAGAGTCGCCAGAACCTATCTTACAATCACCACTCACGCTGATAGTCAGATTGCTCAAGTGGTTTAAGACATTATAATCCAAATTGACATCTTGCAGACTAAGTGTATTGTTGGTACTATTAAAAGACACCTTACCTGCTAACGACGGCTCGTTAGGGTCGTTAGGGAAAAGATCAGATTTATTCTCATCGCTCACCTGAACAGATCCCACCCACAAAGCATAGTGAGGGACGGTAGTAATAGTAGCCTTTTGAATAACGATGCCCGAATATTGAACACTTCTATACTGTTTTGCCGTTGCATTATAGGCAAAGGGGGATCCTGACGAAACGTACAAGCCGTCTAAACTTAGATTATCGAACCCATCAATAATTGAATTTCCTATTGAATTATCCAAATACATTGTGCTGCCTTCAGAACCACTCTGAAGAGTTAAATTATGGGTTCCTGCAACTTGACTATTTGCACCAATATAAGATTCAATCGTATTCGTTCCATTGAATACAATCGTCAAGTTTTCCAAGCCACTTTGAACACCACCGTAGCCAATAGTAGCGCCAGTAAGCGTCAGCGTGTTAGTATTTGCGTTAAACACTGCAGTACCTGCAGTCAAATACTGTGCTTGAATATTTGATGCATTGTCACTCGTCACTTGTGTATTTCCAATCCAAAGGTCGTAATTCGTCGTCTGCGCCCCCACCCCAAGTGGCATAAGGAGGGAGAGGAACACGAAGGAAAGGCCTCGCCGGATGATTGATTGAATAATGTTTTGTTTCATAAGATTTATAGTTTTGATTATTTAATGATTACTTTGTTTCCGTTCAGGATGTAGAGGCCCTTCTTAGGATAGAGCACACGACGACCCTGCAAGTCGTAATATACAGGAGCACCATTGACTCCACCACCATGAACCATATCGATGCCAGATGTAATGAATGCGATGGTGAGTGGCGTGGCTGTTGCACCAGGAGCCTTGATGTATGCCTGGAAAGCATTCAACGTGGTGGCTGTGGTGACAAGTTCGAACTGGCCCTCCTTATATATATATGCATCGGAACTGAGCGTGGTGGGCTCAAACACTCCAACAAACTCAGGATCGGTGGCGGCACGACGGGCACCTGCCGACGATACTGAAGCCTTCACCTCAACCATTTCAGCCGACAACGCTGCGGCGGATGCTTTCAGCAAGTAAGGCTTATTAGCCTCGGGCGTTGCAACCGGCTGCATATTGACTTTGCCATCGGCAATATTCTTGAACTGATAGAACGTGCCTATAGCTGCTGCTTGCTCTTCGTCGAGGGCAAATGGCAGCGTGACAGTGGCAGTCTGCTCAGGCAGCGACGAAAGGTCGGTATCAAGCGTGGCGTTGATAGCCAGGAAGTCGCATGGGAAATCGTACTTAACACTGCTCTTGAGTTGCAGATTCTCGCAGATGTCACCTATAATGAAGTTTTCATTACTGCTTTCTGGCGCCACACATCCCTCGGGCAGGAATACCAGCGTGTAGGGCAGTTTTTCCCATAAGCTATTAGAGCGTTTTTCGATAGAGGCAAACGAGGTCTTCGACAGGTCGATATACTTGATAGCATTCGGATCAAGATCGGAGAAAGCATCGCCTTCTGCACCAAAATATTCGGAGCCTTCAATGACGAGATGGCCGTCAGTAACGGGTATCTCGTTGACGATAGCACGAGTCAGCAACTTTTTCTCTGATGGACTTGGAGGTGCCGAGGTCACCCTGCGAGCCTTGACTTTTACACTTTTCAGCGAGGTGGTGTTCGCCATCTTACGACCTGGGGCACGACCTCTGGATGCTGCCGAAGTCTCGGTGTGATAAATGTAGATGTATGTATTACGGACACAAGCATAGGGCACTTCAAACGACTTATACACATCATCACTCTTGAAGAAGGAAGGTTTGCCATTGCCTACAACTACGGCAAGGAAACCTGCTCCTGCTGTCTTCGCATCAATGGTGACAGTACCATCGCCTGCAGGAACCATGAGCGTAATACCCGTGAAGGCCTTATTAAAGGGGACTGTACCAGGCTGAGCTGTCGGAATTTCGCCCTGTGGAGTGTTCAACAATACCAGCTTATCGGAGCCTTCCTCGTAATAACCATCTTCATTGGCAGCGACGGGGAAGGTGAAGAGCGCTTTTTTGTCGGCAGTTAAGACTACTGAGGCATTCTTATAGTCCTCAATCGCCTCGCCAAGCCCCATCGTCTCTTCCATGCTTGCAACACTGACAACAGGAACCAGCGTTTTGGGCTCTTCCAGATTATACAAACGGACTGCCTTAATGGTAAGGCCATTGGTCCACTGATCTTTATACTCATCCGTTCTGAATGTTATCTCGATAGTTTCATTCTCAATATCCCTGGCTGCATCAGCAGTAATAACAATCGTAGAATTCGTATAATCTTGGTAGTTAGAATAACCTATGGTAGTTCTACCAATTGAAAGGGAAGGCGTAACCCTTACCCCTTGGTCTATTACGACGTCAATTTCTGCAATCTTATCGCCCTTTGCTAATGAACCGGTTAGTCCCTTCGTGGTCTCTAAATAGTATTCAAAGCTTTGACTGTCAAACGAAAAATGCACTCCTCCGTTCTCTGTATCGGTAGTGCAAGAAAAACTAGAGTAATCTTCATAGTATCCAGACGTTGCGTAATTCCATTCGAACCCTTCGGGTGTTGAAGTGTAATCAAGGAATATCTGGTCATAATTATTACGCGTGGCACCGGTAAAGGTGGTAGTGATAGTTGGATTCTGTGCCCTCAAAGACTGTGGCAAAAAGGTCATTGCTGTTACCAACAAAGCTGTGAGCGCCGTTAATCTAAATGAGAAAGCATTGTGTGATGTGTAAATATTTATCATTCAAATAAGGTTTTTATGGTTAAAAAAAAATAGAAATTGGAAGAGACAGTATTTGGATGACCGCCTCTTCCAATCATCATTACATAGGCAAGGTGAGCACAAAGCGGGCTCCCTTTTCCGTATTCGTTGTGTCGAGCACAAGGTCACCACCCAGACGACGGACAATGCTGCGAGCGAAGGTGAGTCCAAGGCCCTGTCCGTCGAAATAGCTGTTGAGCTTGACATTAGGCTCGAAGATGTGCTCAGCCTCAGCAGCTGGAACACCCATACCGGTGTCGGCAACGGTGTAGCTGACTTGAGAAGCCTGAAGATCGGCATCAACAGTCAGCGTGACTGAACCGTCGGTAGTAAACTTCTTGGCATTGTCGAGCACGAGAGCCAGCGCATGAGCAGCACGCTTCTCATCGGTCTGCAACATGGAAGCTGCCTGAGGTGTGACGGTAAACTGGAACGTGAAGTACTGGCACTGGTCGATGGCAGACTCAGCAATGGCACGCTTAGCTACCTGCTCGGCAACAATATTGTCGTTGCGCTCGATGGGAGCATCACTACCCAGTTCGGTGGCGTCCTGCATCTTATAGACATAGCCGGCAACGGGACCGGAAACGGCTGGGTCGAGATTTTCGACAGCCTTTTCTAAATCCTGTATCAGCTGTGTGAAGAATTCCTGGTGCTGACGCAGTTCTTCGGAGTGTGCATTATTAGCGGTCTGAAGTTCTTTGTTCTGATCCTCAAGGAACTTATTGCGCTCTTCCAGTTTGCGGCTGTTCTCCTCCATCTTATCGTAGAGTTCGAGCGCCTGCTCGTAACCTTCACCCACATTGTCGAAGTTCTTCTGCAGACTGCGATAGTCCTCCAACAACTGCTGTTGCTCGTCAACACGACGCTGATAGTCGCGGAGCAGTGCTTCCTGCTCGCCAGCCTGATCGTGAGAACCCTTCACTTGGAAATAAAGGGCAACACACAGGACGGCAACGAGTAATGCCAATACGATAATTACCCAAATCATAGAGCCTTAATCTTTACGTTGTTCTACTTTCATAAACTTGGTGAAGCCCGTCATATTCAACACCTTATAGATTTCGGGGCTTACATTGGTCATCTTGAACTGACCCTTCTGCTGCATCACAGTACGCATAGTCTTCTGAATCACACGCAGACCAGAGCTGGCCATGTAGTTCAGTTCGGTGCAATCCATTTCAAGGTCAACACCTCCATCAGCCAATGCTGGCTCAATTTCGCGTTCAAACTCACCGGCATTCATAGTGTCAATACGCTGTCCGGTCTTAATGATGGTCTTACCACCTTCTTTAATAATCTGTGTCATAGCTGTAATTATTTAAATGTTATTTAATTCTCAATTATCAATTCTCAATTGTCAATTGTCAATTCTCAATTATCAATTCTCAATTATTCAAAATGTCTTTCTTCATTGTCAGCAGGTTTTTACCTTCGAGTCGCTGGTAGGTCACCTCGTTCATGATATTCTTAACGATAAAGATGCCCATACCGCCCAAGTCACGCTCAGCAGGGTTGACATCCATATCGGCACTCACACTCAGAGTAGGATCGAACTCACGACCCTGATCGGTCAAGATAAACGTGAGCTCTTTGCCATCCGATTCAGCCTTCAGTTCAATGTCGGCTTCTTTGCCTTCGGGATAAGCATAGGAGATGACGTTGACTACCATCTCCTCAATCACAAGGTTGAGGTTCATCAGGAGTTCCATATCAAGTCCCAGTTCTTCCCCGATTTCTTCAACAAACTGATTGACTCGCATCAGTTCGTCCATTCGGTTTTTAATACAGATTTCTTTCTCCATATTCTTAGTTAGTTAATTTGGTAAATTTCCCTTTACTTTGACGCAGAGCATCGTCAGGTCGTCGCTCTGTTCGGCACCATTGGCGTGGCGCACCACATCGGCCTTCATCATCTCGACAGTTTCCTGTGAACTGATGAATGGATGTTTCTCGATCATTTCAATCAACAGGTCGTCGCCATACTGTTCATTCTTGTCGTCCATGGCCTCGTTGAGTCCGTCGCTATAGACAAAGAACGGACAGCCGCTGATATCTTCGATAAACTCGCCCTCGTAAGGCAGTCCTGCCCAAAGACCAAGCGGAGCATTGGCTTCCATCTCGATGAAGCGGGCAGAGCCGTCTGCCATCTTGATGACGGGAGGATTATGACCGGCATTACAGAAGTCGAGACGTCCCGTAGTGAGGTCGATGATACCTATGAACATAGTGACAAACATGCCACTGTCATTGTCTTCCGACAAGGCATTGTTCATCTTATCGGCTATATCGGCAGGAGGAAGTCCTTGCTGTGAAACGACACGGAACAGATTGCGGGCTACAGCCATGAACAACGAGGCTGGTACACCCTTACCGCTCACATCGCCCAAACAGAAGTAAAGCTTATCGCCGAGCAGGATGAAATCGTAGAGGTCGCCACCGACAGCTTTGGCAGGAGTCATGGAGGCAAAGAGGTCGATATCGGTACGCTCGGGGAACGGTGGGAACTTCTGCGGAATCATGCTCTGCTGAATATCACGGGCAATACGCAGGTCGCTCTCTATGCGCTCCTTGGCGGTAGTTGTCTCTTCCAACTGGTCGTAGGCAGTCAACAGCTTGTCGTGCGTCTGTTGCAGCTCCTCGTGGGCTCTCTTGAGACGACGTGCAGAAATGATGCGGAAGACGGTAAACACCACAAGGGCAAGCACGATAACACCTACGATAATCATGGTCAGGCGAAACTGTTCCCGTTCGCGCTTCATATTGAGTTCGTAGAGTTCGCGCTCCTGAGCCATCTTCAACTCATCGACCTTGAAGAGCGTATTCATTTCGTTGAGCTGTGACTTCGTATCCTGTACGTTGATAGAGTCGGTCAACTGGTAAAGACGCTGGAAGAACTGGGTTGACTCCTTATAGCGTCCCAAGCGCTGGAATATCTCGGCACGCTGCTTGACAACATCGACCAGCGACGGTGCATCATCCATCTGGGACGACAGACTGTAACGGCGATTGTTGAATTCGAGTGCCTCCATGTAGCGGCCCTGCTGATAACGCAGTTTTGCCATGTTGAGCAACCAAGAGAGGTGAGTGAAGTCGGTATCGGCATTCAGATTGTCCTTGGCTTTCTTCATCTGCTCGTCGGCCTGCTCAAGTCTTCCGAGTCCCATAGACGCTTGCGCACAAGCAATGAAATAATTACAATAGAACGTGTTGACGGTCTCCTGATCGAACCGTCCTTCCGTCAGATACTTTTGAAGGAAATCATTCCACTGCTTGGTGACTTTCTCTAAAGTATGATAATCCTGCTTCATATTCAATACGTCGCAGTAGTAAGAGTAAAGTTCAGCCAAATTGGAGGGATAAGGACGGATGGTAGAAAGGATATCCAAGCCCTTCTGATAGTTATTGATACTCTCGTCAAGTACGTTGAGTGTGGTATAGATGCTACCCATCGTATAGTACGAAAGACCCATTCCCAACTGATTGTCACGGTTCTTGGCATCCTCGAACATAGCCTGGGCTTCGCGAAGTGCCAGATTGGGTTTGCCAGAATATAGATAGCTGTTAGCCAGATACGTCCACAGTTCGTAATAGCGTTTCCAATTCTTATACTGCTCTAAGACCTTCAGATCCTGAGGAGCATATTTGGCTAAGGAATCGTCTAATGAACGATTGTAAAAGTAAACAACACGGGTGCTGATAGCATCGGCCTCACGTTTGGGCTGATTGGACTCATGGCAGTACTTAATGATATCGTTAAGACATTTGACGTGCAACGGTACATCATCCTTCTCAAGCGCCTCGGTATAGATGTCCACTAACTTCGCATATTTCTGAGCTTCAGGAGAGTTGTCGTCTTCTGAGCTCAAGAGCTTTGCTTTATCAGCATCAGCATGCGCTGAAGTGGCGAAGGCTGCTAAGGATAGGAAAAGGATTATGTATTGTTTTAATTTCACATCAAAGCGTCATATCTTCAGTTCTTTCATGATTTCACTCATTCGTTGCAAAGTAGAGATACGCGTCGGCACTAATGGCAGACGGAGCACATTCTGGATATAACCCATCTCATGAAGCATGGCCTTGACACCTGCTGGATTGCCATCGACAAAGAGCAGTGAGAAAAGGTCGGTGAAACGATGGTGAATCTTGCGGGCACCATCATACTCGCCCTTCATCTGCAGACGGATCATCTTGGAGAATTCGCGAGGCAAGGCATTACCAATGACGCTGATGACACCGACGGCACCACAGCTGACCATAGGGAAGGTCAAGGCGTCGTCGCCGGAAATGACATCAAAGTCCTTGGGCTTGTTCTTGATGATTTCGTCAACCTGTTCAAGATTGCCACTGGCCTCTTTGATAGCCACGATATTATGACAGTCGCGTGCCAGACGGACAGTGGTCTCTGCCTTCATGTTCACACCAGTGCGTCCAGGAACGTTATAGAGGACAACAGGCAACTGAGTGGCAGAAGCTATCGTTTTGAAATGCTGATAGAGTCCTTCCTGTGAGGGCTTGTTGTAATAAGGGCACACACTGAGTATGCCGTCCACGCCCTTGAAGTCGCGAGTCTGAAGTTCCTGAACAATCTCTGCGGTATTGTAACCACCACACCCCATGAGAATGGGCACACGGCCACCGACTAAGTCAACTACCAAATCCTTGATTTTCTGCTTTTCGTCAGCAGTCAACGTAGGAGTCTCGCCTGTCGTAGCGAGAATACAAAAGAAGTCGGCTCCGTTATCGAGCTGATATTCTACTAGTCGGATCAGTGCTTTGTAATCAACTGACCCGTCTTCCAAAAAAGGGGTTATAAGTGCAATACCTAATCCTTTGAAGATATTATGTACCATAATAAGAAATATATTTCTGTTTGCAAAAGTACATAAAAATATCGAAAAACATTACTATATTATGGAAAAATTTAAAGATTTCCACCTTTTTGATATAAAATAAGTGACCATACCGAACATAACATCAGTATGGCCACCATAATAATCAGCATTTACGGCTGTCGGGAAACGGTATTACATTTTCCGAAGAACGACAGCTGAACGAGCTGGGATGTAAAGCTTGAGCCACTCCTTATGATCCTGCACATAGAGGGGATCGTAATTGGTGATGTGGGTCACGCTATCGTCAGCAAAGCCATTGCCTCCAAACTCCTTGGCATCCGTATTGAGCACTACCTCGTAGCTGCCTGTAGGAACCAGGAATCCATAGTCAGTATAACTGCGTGTGGGCGAGAAATTGAAGACGAAGACGAGGTCGCCACGCATATAGCACAGTACCTGGTCGCCATCATCATGCCATATCTCTGTAACCGGTGTGGCTTGGAAATTCTTCTGACTCTTGATAACCTCCAGCATCTTCCGGTCGAAATCGCCAAGCCAGTGGTAGCACAGTTCCTTGTTATCCACCAGATTCCACTGACGACGGGCATACTTATAGCTCCATCCATTGCCCTCGCGAGGGAAGTCAATCCATTCGGGATGACCGAACTCATTACCCATGAAGTTCAGGTAGCCACCGTTGATAGCACCTGCCGTCACCAGTCGGATCATCTTATGCAGGGCAATGCCGCGATGTACCATATCGTTCTCGTCACCCTTCTTGAAGTGCCAATACATATCGGCATCAATCAGACGGAAGATAATCGTCTTGTCGCCCACCAGTGCCTGGTCGTGACTCTCGCAGTAAGAGATGGTCTTCTCGTCGGGACGGCGATTCTTAACCTCCCAGAAGATAGAGCACACATTGATGTCCTCATCGCGCACCTCCTTGATAGTCTTAATCCAATAGTCGGGGATATTCATGGCCATACGATAGTCGAAACCATAGCCGCCATCCTCGAACTTAGCTGCGAGTCCCGGCATTCCCGATACTTCCTCGGCAATGGTAATAGCCTGTGGGTTGACCTCATGAATCAGACAGTTGGCCAGTGTGAGGTAGCAGATGGCATTATCATCCTCATGTCCGTTGAAGTAGTCGCCATAACCACCGAAGGCCTCACCCAAACCGTGAGAATAGTAAAGCATCGAG
>JAEEGG010022836.1_pt1 | contig 12276 bp, 4 predicted proteins | sample 9134161 | NCBI WGS metagenome assembly JAEEGG01 (sample SAMN16246543, study PRJNA631951) | gut metagenome | biome: gut microbiome; feature: rumen; material: CR-attached | host: Bos | place: Iran: Karaj | collected 2018-10
TGCAGCGTGAGGCGGTCGTCGAAAAGTCCGAGGTCGAAGCCCACGTCCCATGTCGTGGTGGTCTCCCATCGCAGGTCGGTCAGCCGGATGTTTTCGGGCTTCATGGCGCCCATGTTGATGTAGCGCATGTCGCTGCTGTAAATGCTCTCATACAGGTAGTCGCGGTTGGGCTGGTTGCCCACGCGTCCCCAGCTGGGACGCACGGAGAGCATGGAGAGCCAGCGGTGCGTGGACTCCATCCACGGCTCGTCGACAATGTTCCATCGCAGCGAGACGGCGGGGAAATAGCCCCACTGGCGGTCGGGCCCGAACTTCGTGGTGCCGTCGGCACGCAGCGAGAAGTCGGCCATGTAGCGTCCCTTGTAGGCATAGTGCGAGGAGAAAGTGTAGTACATCGAGCGCCACTCGCTGAAGTTCGAGCTCATGCCCGTCACGCGGCCGCCGCCCACGGGGTTGGTGATGCCGCCGGAGGGCAGCTTCGTGGCATCGGTGCCCTGGCCGTTGCTGCTGCCGGTGGTCAGCTCGAAGCGTCCCATAGCCATCAGCGAGTGGTCTTTGTTCTCGAAGTGGGGGATGAAGGTCAACGTCTGCTTTGTGTTGAAGGCTACGCTCTTGGTGCTGGCGGCGTAGGCATTGTTCACGCCGTTGTTCCACGACACGGTGACCAGCTCCTTGGGATAGAACTTGTTGACATACTCGTTGAAGATGTTCATATATACGCGGCCCTGCCAGTTCAGCTGGTGGTGCTCCTCATCCATGCCCCACAGACGGTAGTTCAGCTCCAGTTCGGGCGTGATGTCGTAGGTGCGGTCTCCGAATTTCGCCAGTTTGGCCGATGCCACGGGATTGACATAGCTCTTCTGGTCGCCGTCGAAGACGCTGGGAGCCGACTGCAGCATGGTGTAATACCGGTCGGTGGCTCTCACCACTCCGTCTTCACCTCTCACCTCTTCATAGATACCCATGTTGGGCATCTTCCTGTAGGCGATGGCTAGCAGGTCATCGTAGTTGCGCTTGGTGTCGGTATAGGTAAGTGCGAAGTTGGTGGAGATTTTTACGCGGTCGCTGACGTAGTAGTCGAGGGCGACGCGTGTGGAGAAACGGTCCTGTCGCTGCTCGATGACGGAGCCTGTCTCGTGGTCGTAGCCTCCTGAGATGCGGAAGGTGGCTTTCTCGCCGCCGCCGGTCACTGAGAGGTAGTGGTTCTGTCGCAGTCCCCACTGCGTGACGGCATCCACCCAGTCGGTGTTGTTGTTGTATTGCTCATACTCGGAGAAGGTGGGGTCGTAGTTCAGCTCGCGGATGTTCGAGGCGTTGTCGTTCTGCTCGGGATTGAAGTAGCTCTCCTTCAGCAGCATGGTGTAGTCGTCGCCGCTCAGCATCTTGTAGCCCTTGGGCTGGTAGGTGCCTGTGAGACGCAGCGAGTAGGTGAGCTTCGGTGCTCCGCGCGAGCCGCGTTTCGTGGTGATTTCGATGACGCCGTTGGCGCCCTGCGAGCCGTAGATGGCGGTGGCGGCGGCATCCTTCAGCACGGTGATGCTGGCGATGTCCTCGGGGTTGACGTTCAGCAGCTGTGCAAACTGCTCGTCGTTGGCATTGGTGACGTCGAAGTTGTTCATGTCCACGTTCCACGTATTGCCGTTCACCACGATGAGCGGGTTGCTGTTGGTGAGCGTCGAGATGGACGAGGCACCGCGGAGGCGCATAGTCGTGCCTGCGCCGAGGTTGCCGCTGTTGGCCACGATGTCGAGGCCGGCGATGCGGCCCTGCAGGGCTTCGTCGACGGTGGTCAGGCCCAAGCCCTCAAACTCCTTCATGTCAATGGTCTGCGTGGCGTAGCTGATCTCCCGCTCCGGGATAGCCAGTCCGCCGCCGTTGAGGCGCTTCTTCGAGGTGACGGTGACGGTTTCGATGGTGGTCTGCGACACCAGCTTGACGTGGTAGGTCTCGCGGTTGATGGGCAGCGTCTGAGTCTTGCAGCCCACGAAACTGAAGCGCAGCTTGTCGTTCTGGTTGCGTAAGCGCATGGAGAAGTTGCCGTTGATATCGGTGACGGTAGCCTCGATGATACGCCCCGTGCCATCAATCTCGCACACCGAGGCGCCGGGCAGTCCGCCCATGTCGTCGCTCACGGTGCCATGCACGTTAGTGATCTGCGCCTGGCAGACGGATGATTGAAGAGTGAAGATTGAAGATTGAAGCAAGAAAGCTAAAATCAGGATTCTTCTAAAGGAGATCATCTGTTTAATAGTGTTCATTTCCATAGTTCACTAAATATTCAATTTTCAATCTTCAATTTTCAATTTCATCACCTCCTCTTTCCAGCTCGTCAGCTGCTTTTCGTCGTAGAACAGCGGACCGTCAATCTGGTGCACCACCACGTCGCTGGCGTTGTAGAGCATCTCGTTGTGGTTGGCATTGTTGGCGTTCTGAATCCAGTATTCACGGCCCATCAGGTTGTAGCAGCCGTCGGTGGCTATGACGTGACGGGTGTTGTCCGTCAGGTCACTGATACTGAGCGAGTGGTCGTCGGCAGTGACCTGCACGCTGTAGAAACGCTTGTTCTTCGGGTTGAGCGTCGAGGTCTCGTATTTCACTTGATGGACAGACGTGCCGCTGATATAGACGGAGTTGTCCTGGATGTGATACTTCACGAAGTCCATGATGCGGTTGGCCACGATTTTGCGGGCTTCCTTCAGTAGCTTCGCGTCCTTGGCAATGGTACGCCACTCGCCCAGCGTGTCGGCCAGTGCCTCATAGTCGCTCCAGTAGGGCAGGTAGCCCTGCTCGTGCAGGCGGTCGATGTCGGCATCTGCGGGCACATAGACGGTGTAGTCGTAGGCATCGAAGAGCGAGCAGTTGTAGTCGGCACAGGTATAGCCGCCCATGCGGTTCTTCATCAGCGTGTTGGTGGCGCCGCCCTGGGTCAGCAGCTCGAAGAAGCGTGCGCAGTTCTCACGGCCGCTGAGCAGGCTGTAGAGCGAGCGTCGGCTGCCTAAAGGCAGCTGGTCGTCCACAACGTAGCTCTTACCGTTGCCCGTCTGCGTCTGGTCGTAGATGCGCTTCACGGCGATGGGCTTGCCCTGCTCTATCTGGAGTCCTCCGGCTATCGTCATCGTATTCTCCAGTCCGGCGTTCTCCACGCGGATGGTGCTGCCGCCCTTCGTGCGGTAGTAGCGATGGCCGCTCTCCAAGGTGTCGATGATGATGAGGTTGTCCAAGAGGTCACGCAGGCGGTTCTGCACCTGGTTGTCGTTGGCATCGTTCAGTTCGCCCTCCATCTTCACGCCGTTCACCAGGTCATAGTTGTATCGGTGGGCACCGACAGTCTTGCGCACGTCGTCCCAGTAGAACTCATAGAGCACCGACGTCGTGCCGCCGTAGGTACAGGGGTCCACGTAGGTCAGCATGGCGGTGTTCGTGGGGATGATGAAGCTATAGTAGGAGTCCATGGAGTTGAGGTAAGGCTCGAACTCCAGCTTCTCGATGGCCCAGTAGATGACGTTCATCGTGTTCTCGTTCACCAGTGCGGGGAACGAGACGCTGCTGTAGGCTGCCGGGGTGAACACACGGTTGAGCAGGTAGACCACGCCGTTGCAGCCCATGAAGCAGCTGTCCACATGCTCTTTCTGCAGGCCGATGGGCACCTTGTTCGTATTGTCGACGATGTTCTTGAACTTCGAGGGCACGGTCTCGGTAAACGAGCGGACGAGGTTGATGTCGAGCAGCTTCACCAGCACCTTCATCGGCACGTTCTCCCAAGCGCCGTACATGTCCTTCAGGCTCTCGCCGTCGTGCGTCCACCAGTGGTTCAGAGCCTCATTCGACGGAACGAGCAGCGCACCGGCATCGTAGTGCAGGTCGCGCCCCGCTGTGTTGCTGTACATATACTGATTCCAGCCTGGGTCGAAGGCCAGGGTGGCCTCCACTGGCTGCCCGTCGGGGTCGGTGTCTAATGTGCCGCCCTCCGATTCGGGATAGTCCTTCGTGTTGCTGTTCCGCGAGAAGTATTTCAGGGTGTACACCTTGTCATTATTATTGTACAGGCGATTGAACTCCTTTGTGGCTTCCTCGTCGTAGTAGGGAGCCGAGAAACGGTCGAGCAGCGAGGCGAAGAGCGACATGTTGCTGTGGCTGTGCACTATCTCGGCCATGTTGTCGGCAGCTGTGGGCAGGCCGTCCACCTTGTGGATATAGCCGTTCTTGCAGGTGATGTCTATCTCGGTCAGCTTCTTGCCGTTCACCCACGAGTCGCCCGTGGATGTAGACACACCGTTGGTCAGGATGCTCAAGTCTTCGTCGGTAATCTTGTTGTTGCGCATGAAGACGGGCAGGAAGTGGATCATCGGCTTCGCGGTGTTGTCGCGCAGCAGCACGATGGGTTTGCCGGCTTCGCGGAAGGCTTGCCAGTATTTGGTGTCTGGCATCCTGTCCGGCGTGACATACGTCACCGAGTCGAACACCGAGGCGGCTGTGGGGCGGCGCATGCACTGTCCCTTCAGGGGCTTCGGGCCGCTGACGCTGCTGAGCAGCTCAATCAGGTAGGCGTTGTTCACCATCGCACTGTTGAAGAGCAGTTTCTTCTGGGCCATCGTCAGCCGGTCGTAGCTGCCGGCCCCCCATGTTTTCTGGCTGAAGAACTGGTCGTAGACATCGTCATTGGCCACGAAGAGCGTCTTAGAGCCCGTCTGGCTGAGTACGTCTCTCTGTTCCAGGTCATCGATGAGGCGCAGCGTGTAACGGTAGTTGCCCTCCTCGCTCAGTCTGTCATAGATGGAATTGCCGAGCCACGACGGCTCTTCCATCAGCTCGTCCTTCTCGCCGCAGGAAATGAAGAATGAAGAATGAAGGATAAAGAAAGCTGTTCCTAACAGCCTCACTGTCCTCTTCATCACATTTCCCGTCTTATCATTCATTGTTATTTTCATAGCGGTAGCAAATTATTCACTTATCACTTCATACTTCTTACTTCACAACGACCTTGACACTTGCTTTCTGACCATTGCAGAGTGCCTGCAAGATGTAGAGGCCGGGTGTAATGTCAGCCGGTATGTCATAGTAGCCGTTGCGCATCAGGCTCTGCTGGCAGACCACACGGCCAGCACTGTCTATCAGCCGGACGGGAATCTGCAGCTGCGATGCCGCCGTGATGTTCAGCCACACTTGTCCGCCGCGGCTCATCACCGTATGTGCCGGACGCAGGCTGAAACGCACCTCGTCTGCCGCAGGTGTCTCTGCGTTCTCAATGCCAGAGAGGAAGTCCTGGTCGCGTATCACCGACCGGTAGTTATACCATTTCAGCTGGGCCTTGGCAGGTTGATAGACATTCTGCCCCATCCTCAGACGGTAGTCGAAATGCTGCTTGCGCGTCTCTTCTCCCTTATAGACATAGTCGGTGTTGCATACCACGGCAATGACCACGTTGTTGGCAGGCACGCCCTGAAGCTGCATCAGCACCTCACCTTCGCCCTCGACAGGCTGCGAGTAGAATATCTTTCCCTGCTTCGTACGATAGCACAGCATACACACCATGTTCTCGCCCAACGGCTTGAAGTACACACTGACGATGTCGTCCACCTTGCCGCTGACATGCAGGGGAATCTGATTGGCACCGCTCCATCCGGGCGTGGTGCGCCATTCGGGCTTCCACCAGTGGGCACTATCCACCTCATTGCACTGGTACATATTGGCGTAGGGTGTGGCCTTCCAGGGGTCTACCTTCTTCCAGTAGGGACTCCACTCCTGCTGGATGGTGACAAGCCAGTTGTCGTCGAGCAGCTTGCGGCAGGCATTCGACCACTGTCCCACGTCGATCATGGCCTGGCGTGCCCGATACTCCAGAATGAGATGCCGCATTTGGTCGCCACCTAACGAGTCGGCCATGCCTTCTAGCACACGGTTCTTGCAATAGCGCCATATCCAGGGAATGGCACCGCGTCCCATGATCTCGCTAAGGAAGTGGGGGAAGAGCTCGCCGTACTGCACGCCGCCCAACAGGTTGCGCCATGTGCAGACCTGGCCCGACGAACCATACATATTCACGCCTTCAGCCGACGGGCCGCCGAAAGAGTCATCCAGCAGCCATCCAGAGTAACATTCAATGGGCATGAATGGTGCAATCATATTGCCAGCGCTGAGGAAACCCATACTTTCCGGGGCTTTACCACTTTTCACCAGCTCTGCCTCGCCCTGCAGCCATGTATTGCCGCCCTCATGGAACCAGGCACTCTGCTTGCAGCCATCTAGATCGGCAAAGGTGGCATGGATGCCCTCGTGCACGCAGGCGTTCTGCTGCCCCACGGCGTCGCTGTAGGTGCAGTTGGGGTCGAAGGATGCAATGGGATAATAGCTCAACAGGACCATAGGCCACGACTCACCGCGATACCATGTGGCACTCTGCCATCCGCCCAAGGCAGTGTTTGGCTCATTGTCGGTACCCACGCCGCTGCCGTAGCCATAGACCTGGCTATAATAGCCGTTGCGGGCACGTTTGTCGGGAGGCCATCCGAAGACATCGCGGAAGAAGGCAAAGTCCTCGTCCATCTTCTTCACTAAAAGCACCATGGCGGTGTCGGTGATGGCTTTGTTGGCGTTGGGCCCTACGGCCACACTCCACCACTCGCCGTGCTTCTCGCGGGCCACGTTCATGGACTCAGGCAGGCGCCCCTTTGTGGGAGCCGACAGCGTGGGATACTCCCAGCGGAAGTCGTAGCACAGCGTGGGGTCGTAGGCCGGCCACTTGTAGCTCACCGACGGGTCGGCATAGCCCATAAGCTGTAGCTCGCGCAGGCCACAGGCCTTGTCACCTTTCATATATACGCGCACACGCGAGGAGGATAGCTCCACCTCTGTCACCGACAGCTTTTTGTCGTCAGCATCGTTCAGCGTCGCTCCGCGCTGCCACTCGCTGCCGTCCCACCATGCCATGTATGCCTCGGTGGGCAGCAGCAGGGCATCGCTATCGGCAGCCCAATACGCGCGTATCTCTTTTATTACATTCTGCTGCAACCATTGCAGCTCTACGTATGCCTCCTCGCCGTAGTGCGCCTCGTCGGTAGTGCTCACCCAGTATCTGGCGTTGCCGCCATAGCGGTTGTCCCTGATGAGGCTCACGGGGTAGTCGGCACTCTCAAAAGAAGCTGACACGCCAGTGGCTGACAGTGAAAGATTCTTCACTTCCTGAGCCTGTGCCTGCTGCATCAGCGCGGCACTCATCAGTAGCACCGAAGCCAATACTGAGGTAAAAATCCTGTTCATTATGCAAACGATATAGTTAGTGTTCAGATAGGTCAGTTTTCCTGGCGATGAGACGTGTCATTTGAGGATTGTGCAACAAAGTTAGGTCTTTTTTTAGTTCCCTCCAAACTTTTTTGAAGAAATTTTCAGTATTTTTTTTATTTCTTCCGAGCGGCTGAAAGGATAGTCCAAATAGATGAAAATATCGTCTAAACGCCTGTATTTTCGCCGTTTTTTCTTGCGCGTTTCCGACGGAATGACTATCTTTGCAGTGCAAGAATGAAAAACAAAAAAACAACATCATTTTACTAACTATTAAATTCACTATGGTATGATTACTACACGAATCAGAAATCTGCTTATTGCAGTGGTATGCTTCTTCGCAGGCGTGCAGGCAAAGGCACAGTTCAGTGCCGAGGCAACGCAGTATCCCACGACGGACTATTCGGCTGCTGCCTACGAGTTCAAACTTTCTGACGTGGCTGCCACCCTTGGCACCGATGCCGCCACGCTGACAGAGGCCATCACGGCCTACATCGGCGCAGAGGCTCCCGATCCCATCCTCTTCTATGCTGTCGTCGACGGAGCCGACCAGCCCTGGGCTGCTGCCACCGAGGCCGACGCGCACGGATTCTGGATGAACGCCGACGGCGTGCCCGTGGGCTGGGGCGATGACGCCCGTTTCTATGCCAGCCCCAACATAGAAGATGCTGCCAACGACATCTTCGCCTTCTATTGCGGACAGATGCCTGAGAAGATGCAGGCTGGTGACGTGGCCAAGGCCATGCTGAAGCTGAAGTTCAACGGCAAGGAGGCTACCTTCGCCCTTACACTCAATGTCATTGCCAAACCCGACTTCAACGTGCCCGAACCCATGCTTTTGGAAAAGCAGCTGACCGTTGTCGGCGAGCAGGAGAAGGTGGTGGAGCAGTTCCCGCGTGGCGACTACTCCAGCGATGCTGTCAACGTGAATATTGCTGAGGCCCTGCAGCTGCTTGGCATCGACAACAAGGCCGGCATGGCCGAGAATGTGGGTAAGGTGATCTACACCACTTGGTACAACAGCGGTGATGTGGAGAATGGCGGCGGATTGAAGAAGGACTCGCTGACCAACGAACCCACCGCAGGAGGCCATGGCTTCTGGTATCGCCCGGTGATGAACGCTGCCGGCGAATATGACGGCGAGGTGGCTGCTGCCGGATATGGCGATGCCGACCGCTTCTTTATGGAGAACTACACATACAATGCCGAGAACGACACGCTGAGCTGCTACCTCGGCCAGTTCCCCGGCGCATGCAAGGAGAACGAGACCTACTTCGCATGCGTGTACATTATCTATGGTGAGAAGGCCTACCGCATCAAGTACACCCTGAAGCTGGGCGAGCAGGAGGCTGGCAGCGGCATGTCGGCATACACCAAGCTTGGCGAGGAAGACGCCGTGGTGAAGCAGGAGCCACTCAGCGACTGGGCTGCAGTGCAGCTGAAGGTGGATGTGGAGAAGATAGCAGGCATACTGGGATGTGAAGTATCGGCACTCGGACTCGTCGCCCTCGACGACAAGGATAACTTCGGCAACAGCACCGCTAACAACGGCGGATGGTGGCTCACAGAGGACGGACGCGTAGTGGCCTACGCCAACGGTGCCTTCTACATCGAACCTGCCACGGCTAACGACTACTCCGTGCTCAACGTGGGCCACAAGCCTAACACACGCCAGGTTGGCGATGAGCTGAAGGCATCGCTCTATTTCACCAATGCCACGAACTATTACCAGCTTAACGTCACACTGCAGATTGTGGAGCCCGAGAAGCAGGAGTACAACTTCGAGAGCGTAGCCACACGCACCTTCACCGTGCAGCAGCTGCTCGACAACAGCTATACCATGTTCGAATTGGGCACTGTCAACGTGGAGGATATCGAGAGCCTCATCGGCACCGCCAGCCCCGTACTCTACGGACTGAACATTGACTCCGTGGCTGTCATCAAGGGCGACTATTCGAAGGCTTGGAGCTGCGATCCGAATCCCGGATTCTGGCTCAACAAGGAGGGACGCGTCTCTACATGGGGCGATGCCAACTCAATCATGGGCATTGTCTACGCCGACGGACTGTTCCGCGGATGCCAGAAGCCCAACCTCCCCGCAGTGGGCGATGAGTTTGCTACTCAGCTCTTCCTGGTCAACGAAGAGAACAATAAGATGATGACCGTCAACATCAATATCGCCTTCGTAGAAAGCCTGGAGCAGAAGGAAGTGGTGGGTCAGGAGAACATCGCCCTGCCCGTCACCGTTGATGGCAAGGACATCGAGATTGATCTGGCTAAGGCTGCCACAGCACTGGAGGTCACCGTCGACGACCTGCTCGACAGCAACAACTACTATCTGCGCGGCATGAAGAACGGCGTCTATGGTGACCCGCAGAACACTGACAACGGACTGGCCTTCGCCGTTGACGGCAACTACGACGGCTACGGCAGCATCTACTTCACCATTGAGAAGGACGGCGACAAGGTGGTCATCAAGATCGGCTCCAACGACGAGGTGGCTGCCGACTACAGCGCCGACGGACAGTTCTGCTTCGAGGTGAACAACAAGCAGTATGTCTACTATGTGAAGTTCGTCTCAGAGGCTATTTTCAACGGCATTACTGATGTTCAGCGTTCGACATCCAGCGCCCAGCGTTACTACGACCTGCAGGGCCGCGAAGTGAAAACCCTCAAGCGTGGTCTCTACATCCTGAATGGCAAGAAAGTAATAAAGTAAAGGGTTATAGATTAGAAATGGTAAGAGCATATCGCTGGCAGTGGTCAGCGATATGCTTTTTTTGTTTTTCTCCAATTATCCGAGCTGCAAATGGTTACGGTTACAGCTATAACCGTAACCTTTTTGCTTTTTCGCGCGTCGTTTATGAAAAACACGCCGTTCATGAAAATAAACGTGCTGTTCATGAAAATAAACAGGCCATTCGTGAAAATAAACAGTGCGTTTAGAATCGTGAACAATATGACTCAGCAACGTGAATGATATGCTTCAGCAACGTGAATGATATGTCCTGAAAAATGGTCACGGTCACAGTTGTGACCGCGAATGGTCACCAGAAGGGTTATTCTTCTGTCCAGCCGTTCAGCATCGGAAAGGTAGAAACGATGAAAGCCCTTACTTCAGCAAGTTCCACTTGGGTGGCTCAACGCCTAACAGGTGACGCACGAAGAAGTCCATGCGCTTGTGGTCGCCGAAGACCTCGCCCATGGTGTGGTGTGCGCCGGGGATGACGACGAGATCGAAGTCCTTGCCAGCCTTTTCAAGGGCGTTCACCACTTGCATGGTAGAGGCAGGATCAACGTTGTCGTCCATCTCGCCAACGACGAGCATCAGCGGGCGCTCCAGTCGCCAAGCATTCTCCACGTTGGAGCACGCTACATAGCTGCTGTCCACGGGATAGGACATCCACTGCTCATTCCACCATATCTTGTCCATACGGTTGTCGTGACAGCCGCAGGCAGCGTATGCAGCCTTGTAGAAGTCGCCGTGGAAGAGTACGGCAGAGAGTGCGTTCTGTCCGCCAGCACTACAGCCATAGATGCCCACGCGGTCGGCATCAATATAGGGGTACTTGCGCGCAGCGGCCTTTATCCACTCTATGCGGTCGGGCAGTCCGGCATCCTTGAGGTTCTTGTAACACACCTCCTCAAACTGTCGGGTGCGGAATGACGTTGTCATGGCATCTAACTGAACGACGATGAATCCCAGCTCGGCCAATTCGGCCATGCCCCAGTGCCACTCACGGAACGACTTGGGCACATACTGGTCGCCGGGGCCGCTATAGATATACTCTATGACAGGGTACTTGCGCGTTGGATCGAAGTTGGAGGGTCGGATAATGATGCCCCACATAGGCGTGACGCCGTCGCGTCCGGGCGCAACGAATACCTCGGGAGCCCGCCATCCGGTTGCATGAAGCTGGCTGATATCGGCTGATTCCAGCGTAAGTAACACCCTTCCGCTAGCGGCCGAGCGCAGCACGCTGACGGGCGGGGTGGTGACGGTAGACCATGTGTCGATGAGATATGCCATGTCCGAGGAATAGACTACACTGTGATTTCCCTCTTCGGGAGTCAGGCACGTCAGTCCCTTGCCGTTTAGCCCTATGCGATAGTAGTGTATTAGGTATGGGTCTTCCTGCTTGTTCATGCCGCAGGCAGAGAAATAAACCAGCCCTTTCTTCTCGTCGATATGCTGTATGTCACGGACGTAGTATTCGCCACGTGTAACCTGCCGGATCAGCCCTTTCTGGCGGCTGTAGAGGTAGATATGATTGCGTCCGTCGCGCTCGCTGGTCCATACTATCCGCTCTCCGTCGCTGAGGTCGTGGCGCTGCTGACGGGTGTAGTTGACATACTTGTCGTTGCGCTCCTCGATGAGTGTGCGCACCTGTCCGGCAATGTTCATCTCGAGCACACGGAAAAGCTTATGTCCGCGCTCGTTGAACTCGAAGGTGACGGTCTGCGAGTTCTTGTCCCAGCGAGGTGCCGACACATGATACTGGTGCTGGAAGAGCTTTGTCGACGGCTCGGTGACACGGCCTGTCGCCACGTCGACGATGACCGGCACGCGGTAGTTGAGCGAGTCGCCGGGCTTGGCATATTCCTGTTTGTGGAGCACTGGTTCCAGACCTTCCTTGGGCGATGACTCGACGTAATAGACGTAATGCTTGGGCGCCGGCACGATGCGCACCGTGGCATAGTAACGGCCATCGGGCGAGAACGATCCCCACGACGAGTAATAATAGTCGGGGGTGCCGTTGGTGGTCAGCTGGCGGTCGTTCACCCACAGGTTGTTGTCGCGGTGGTATATCGACAGGGTGCTGTCCGTCGGCGATGTCTGCCGGCCGTCCTTCTCGTCGGGCACCTCCATCCAGTGACGCTGCGGTCCGTGCGGATGCCAGCGGCGCGGCGGCGTAGGGTCGCCGGGCAGGGCGGTGACGGTAAGCTTGTCGGCGTCAACCTCCTTGAACACCTCTTTCTCGCCGTCGAAGACAGCGT
>JAEEGG010022837.1_pt1 | contig 12276 bp, 7 predicted proteins | sample 9134161 | NCBI WGS metagenome assembly JAEEGG01 (sample SAMN16246543, study PRJNA631951) | gut metagenome | biome: gut microbiome; feature: rumen; material: CR-attached | host: Bos | place: Iran: Karaj | collected 2018-10
GCTGGTGGTAGTTTAATCTGAAGAAGACGCGGATGCCCTCGGGAATCTGGAAATCGAAGTCGATGGTGTCGTTGCTGTAGTATTGGTTGAAGTTCTGGCGATTGCCCTCGCTGTCGTAGTAGTAGCCGCTGGTGCTCATGCTGAGCGTGACGATGCCTTCGGGCACTGCCTTCACCGTCAGCCGGTGGAAGGGCGTGGGGGCGTTTTGTGCGCTGACGCTGACGGTCAGCAGCAGTAGGGCGATGATGCTTAGTATTTTCTTCATGGCGCTCTATATATATAATATAATGTATAGTTCCGTTTACTTTTTGAAGACGATGCGTCCGTTCTCGATGTAGAGTCCGCGTCGCGGCTGGTTCACCTGCTGTCCTGCCAGGTTGAACAGGCCCTCGGCCTTTATGGGCGCGGCGGCGTCGGCAGCGTCGATGACTGTGGGCTGTGCGTCGCCGAGGGTGATGACGAAGCGGTCGGCGAACGTACCGGCGGGGGCGGTGAAGGTGTAGCCTTCTGTGCCGAGCAGGGTGCGTGTGCCCTCCTGCAGGTCGTGGAGCCAAACCTGTTCAGCGGGTAAACCCCTGACAGCCAGACGTAGGGTGTAGGTGCCCTCTTTGGCGAGCTGCATGCCGAGGCTGATGACGCCTTCGGCCAGAGGCCGCTCGTTGATGGCGTAGGCCACGCCGCCGGCCTGCGTGTAGAGCAGGGCTGTCACGCTGTCGGGAGCCACGCAGGGAGCATCTTTGCCGATATCGTAGCGCAGGGTGGCATCGGGGTTGATGACGAAGCGGGTAGTGGCGGGTTCCTCGCCTTCTTGTTCGCTTTGACGCAACAGTGTTGCGTCATAGACAACACGTTGGCGGCGCTGGTCGGCACGGCGCAGGGCACGGGCGTTGTTGGTGTTCTCTTCGCCCGCTACGTAGGTACTGTTGTTCTGGCGGCGCTCCTGAAGGAAAGTGAGCTCGCTCATGCCGGCAGGAGTCTGCACGAAGATGGCGCTCAGGGGGATGAACACATACTCATCGTCGAGGGGACTGACGGCCCTGAACATCTGGTAGTTGGCACCGTAGGTGAGCAGCACGGGGCCGTCGTAGTCGATGCCGCGCAGGTCGAAGTAGCTGCTGTAGGGTATGCCTACGAGGTTCCACCCCTCGTTGTGGGCGAACTCGCCCGCATGGTGCGTCAGTGGTACGCTCACGTCGCTGTTGGCGAAGACGTAGTTCTTGTCTCCGGGCATTGGCTTCAGCGACAGCGGCAGCGGTTCCGTCCTCTCGTTCACCCAGTTGCCGTTGGCATCCTGATAGGGGGCGTAGGTGGTCCAGAGGGCGTAGCCTTGTCCGGCGTGCAACACCTCGTCGGGCAGCACGTCCACCCACGTGTTGTCGAAGTCACCGCGTGCACGGGCTGCTCCGTCATAGCGGCGCACCTTCACGGGGGTGTTTTCGCGGAAGCCCTTCAGCTGGCTCAGCTTCATGTCGAAAGGCGGTGTGAAGAAGGTGCTGAGCTTCGGGCCGCCCATCTTGAAGACAATCTCCATCTGGTCGGCCTGCATGTTGCCGTGGTTGATGATGGAGGCGATGTTATGGTTGCGGGTGTAGCCCCAATAGTGCTCCACCTCATGGTCGTAGTCCAGTCGGAAGTTGCCAATATGCAGGTTCGTGCCCTCCTCGACGGTGAGGCCGCCCGCAGTGGGGAAGTCGCCGTCGCTGCGCATCAGCATCATGTCGTGCTTTTGTTGCTGATAGCCCGACTGGTTGTCGATGGTCAGATAGTTGAAGACATAGATGGTCTCAGGATCATAGCCCGTGAGGGGCTTGATGTTGGGTGCGAAGCTGCCCCACGCCGCCTGATAGGTGGCCAAGGAGCTTTGTGGCACATAGATGTCGGCGGTGGCGTTGGTGCCGAAGAAGATGGGTGGCATGGTGTACCACTGGCTGTAGATGCCGTATTCGGGCGGCATGGCGGCGCGTATGACGATGCTGTCGGGCTTGGCGTCGTTGTGCAATGGCGCCTGCACGGCGTTGACGGTGGAAGGCAGGTCGATGTACTGCAGGTTTTTGTTTTGGAAAGCGCTCTGGTAAATGCGCAGGCAGCCTTCGGGCACCACGACACGGCTGTATGTGTCGCTGTTGAAGGCAGAGCGGCCTATCTCCACAATCTTCGAGGGTAGGTTCACCTCGGTGAGCGGACAGCCCTCGAAGGCCTCGCTGCCAATGTAGGTCACGCCGTCGGGGATGTCGACCTGTGTGAGGGGACAGCTGTCGAAGGCACAGCTGCCGATGTAGTAGACGCTCTGCGGGATGTGCACCTGCGTCAGACTGGAGCAGTACTCGCAGAGGTCGTTGGCCACCACGCGCAGCCCTTCGGGCAGTGTGAGGGCGGTGAGGCTCTTGCAACCGTAGAAAGTATAGCTCCCGATGGAATCGACCGTGGCGGGGAGGGTGATGCTCTTCAGGCTTTCGCAGCCACGGAACGTGCCGTTGGGGATGATGGAAAACTTGTCGCCCGGCCACGAGAACGACTGCAAGCCGCTCTCGCGGAACACCTCGTCGCCAAGCTGCTTGACGCCGGTGGGAATGGTGAACTGCTTCAGGCCCTTGCATTGGTAGAAGGCTTGATGGCCTATACGCTCCACCGTTGGCGGCAAGTTGAAGCTGGTCATCAGCGTATCCATGCCGAAGGTGTAGTCGGGAAGGACTTTCAGCCCCGACGGCAGGGTGACAGTAGTGAGCGCTGGACAGTTGTAGAGCACGTAGCTGCCCAGGTCGTTCTCACCCGTGAGACCGTCGGGGAACGTGATGCGCTGCAGATGTTTGCAGTCGCGGAAGGCATGGCTGTCAATCTTCTTCATCGATGCGGGAAGGGTGATGCTGGTGAGGGCTGTATTCATAAAGGTGCTCCCACCAATCGTCTCCAATGTGGAGGGGATATTAATCTGACTGAGGCTCTCGCAATTGCGGAAACAGTCGCTGTTAAAGATTGTCACCCCCTCTGGCACGACCACCATAGTGAGACTTGAGCAATCAAGGAATGCCCTCATGCTAATAGTGGTCACCGAATCGGGAATCACGATATGCTGCAGCGACTTACATTCCTCAAAGCAGCAGTAGGGCAGTTCCTTCAGCTTTGTTGGCAGGGTGACATCCGTCAGGCTGTCGCAGTACTCCAAGCACGAAGAGGAAAGCTGCTCCCAGTCGGCGGGGAACTTCACACTGCGCAGCCGCTTTAAGTGGAACTGTGTGTAGGGGATGCTTTCCTTGGTGAGTCCGCTCACGTCGGCGGTGAGCAGGTTGAGGAGGCGGTTGGCCAGCACCTGCCTGTCGTCGTTGTTCAGGGTTCCCGAAAGGGTGAGGTGTCCGACGGCGAGCAGCTCGTCTTCAAAGTCGGTGTTGCCGTCCAACTGCTCGTGCAACAGCTGGAACAGCGTGCCGGGCGTCTCCACGTTCACCGTGACGCTCAGTTCTCCTTGTGCCAGCGTCGCTCCCCACGCCGCAGTGGCAGCGACAAAGGCGGTAAGTAGTCGTCTCATCATTGTCGTATTCTTTTATTATTTGGTTATTATTCGATGCAGATTAACGCTACAAAGATAACAAAAGCGACGACAAAAGGACTTGCATTATCACAAAATCCACTCTCAATTGTGATTTTGAGAGTCGAAAGTGCAGGTAGGAAGCGGCGACGGGCGGTAAATGAAAATTTGGAGCGCCGCAAAATTTCAAAAGGCGTTAGTTTTTGAAATTTTGCGACGCTCCAAAAATCCGTAAACTAACGGTTTCTTGAATCATCCTTGCTGCTGCGCCAACCATTCCTTTGGCGTCGTGCCCGTAACGGCCTTGAACTGGCGATAGAATGACGCTTCTGACGAGAAGCCCGACTCTGTTCCTACCGACGAGATTTTCATCTCTGGGTGGCTGCTGAGCAATTGCTTGGCATGCTCCACGCGGTAGGTGTTAACAAACATGGGGAACGACAAGCCACGCTCGGCTTTGATGCAATCGGCAATGTATGTGCGGTTGGAACCTAAGCGGTCGGCCACATCCTGCAGCTTCAGCCCGCTGTCGCGGTAGATTTTCTTCTCTTCCATTAGCTGGCAGAGGCGCGCCAGCAAGGGCGAGACGTCGCCACTCCCTTTCGGTAGGGGCTGGAGGTCAGTCGGCTGGGATGGTTGCTTGGGGCGGTTCATCAGCAATACCATTCCTATCGCTGCCACGGCAGCTATGAGGAACAGCCACATCCACACACCAGCGCTTGCCTCGTCGGTTGTTGCCGAATCGGCTTTGCGCGAAGCCACGTGCAGGATGACGGCGGTAGCTGTAGGGTTGAAATTACTATCTGTTATGCCCCCCAACAGCGCCAAGTCGCCCTGCCGGGTGAGCACGGGGGAAGAAGCGCCCACGTCGGGCATCGGCTCCGAGCAGTAGAACGTCACAGGGGCAGGATTCTTGGCATATTCCACGCAGGCCACGCAATGGCATCCATCGGGAGTGCGGCCAACGAGATAGGCGCGCCCAGCAGCGCGGTCGGCAACGAAGGTGGAGGAATAACTGATGGAAAGCTGGTTTGCCACGATGGGAATGGGTTCAGTGGTAGGCAACAACGAGAACACGCCGTTGCTCACACGAACGACGCCCACCCTACCTGCCGTGTCGGTAGCCGCCACAAGATAGGAATAGTCGCCCGCCGCTTCGTTGCCAATGAAATAGTCAGTGCTGCGGTGAGTCTCTAAAGGTTTTATAGGACGCCACACCTGCAAAAGAGGTTCCGTGTAGGGTTGGCCATGCAGTCTGTCAACGACAATGGTGTCGACAGGCTGGCCATGCTCGTCAACGCTGCTGAAGATGATGGCATCGGTTTGACTGGTGCGCAATATGTAGGGAAGCGCCCGGTTGACAGACGCCTCCTTCACCGGCATGAACTGACGACCACCGTCGAAGCTCTCTACGCCGTCGTCGGCATACCAATTGCCAGTAATGACAACACGCCCGCTGTCCATCTCTATCCCTGTGGCAAAGCAACGCTTGCGGTCAAGACAGCCATAGCCCTCAAAAGTGTGGGTGGAGGGGTTGAAAAGCTCTACTGTAAAAGACTGGCCAATGCCTAACGGCTGCAGATGGCCACCTGCTATGAGCACCCTGCCCGACTGCATCTGCACGGCAAAGGCGTGGTCGTGGTCGTAGATGGTCTTCACCTCCTGCCACTGTCCGTCTCGGAAGAACTCGGCAGTGGCCGTGGGCACAAAGCCGCTGGTATGGCCTCCCACCACCATCAGCTCGTCGCCAAAGGCAAAGGTAAGATGTCCGGCACGCGGGGTGTGCAGACTGGGCAGGTGGTCAATCTCAAGAGGAACGGCCAACAGATGCAGCGGTAGCAAGATGACGACCGCCAGCAGGCCTCGCAGCAGGATTTGTGTCACTCGGTGTAACATGAAGTGTTGGGTTTTCGGGTACAAAGGTAGGCAATATTTTTATAAGCACAAAGAAAAAACAGCGTTTCCTTTGCGCTTAGCAAATTATTGCTTACCTTTGCAAAGCTAAAAACTGGAAGCAATGATTAACCGACAATTACTGGAACCTGAGAGCATCGTCGTCATCGGCGGCTCTAACAATGTGCATAAGCCTGGCGGAGCCGTGGTGCGCAATCTGATGAGTGGCGGCTATAAGGGCGTGCTGCGCGTGGTGAATCCCAAGGAAGACGAGGTGCAGGGCATCAAGGCCTTCCACGATGCCAAGGAGCTGCCACCCACCGACCTGGCCATCCTGGTGGTGGCCGCCAAGTTCTGTCCACAGTATGTGGAGTTTCTGGCTAAAGAAAAGAATGTACGCGCGTTCATTATTATATCTGCCGGGTTCAGCGAGGAGACCCACGCGGGCGCTGAGCTGGAGCAGCAGATACTCGACAGCTGCGAGCGCTACGGCTGCGCCCTGATAGGCCCCAACTGCATCGGACTGCTCACGCGCCATCACCACAGCGTGTTCACAAAGCCCATCCCGCAGCTCAACCCCAAGGGTGTCGACTTCATCAGTGGCAGCGGTGCCACCGCCGTCTTCATCTTGGAGAGCGCCGTCACCAAGGGTCTGCCCTTCAACTCGGTGTGGAGCGTGGGCAATGGCAAGCAGATAGGCATCGAGGCGGTGCTGGAGTATATGGACGAGAACTTCGACGCCGAGCGCGACTCATTGGTGAAACTGCTCTACATCGAGAACATCGCCGACCCCGACAAGCTGCTCTTCCATGCCACCTCGCTCATCCGCAAGGGTTGCCGCATCGCCGCCATCAAGGCGGGCAGCAGCGCCGCCGGCAGCCGTGCCGCCAGCAGCCACACCGGTGCCATCGCCAGCAGCGACTCAGCCGTGGAGGCCCTCTTCCGCAAGGCGGGCATCGTGCGCTGCTTCTCGCGCGAGGAGCTCACCACGGTGGGCTGCATCTTCACGCTGCCACGCTTCGAGGGCAAGAACTTTGCCATCATCACCCATGCCGGAGGCCCCGGCGTGATGCTCACCGATGCCCTGTCGAAGGGCGGCATGAACGTGCCACCCATCGACAGTGCCGTCGCCGACGAGCTGAAGACCAAGCTGCTGCCTGGCAGCAGCGTCGCCAACCCTATCGACATCCTGGCTACAGGAACCGCCGAGCACCTGGGCATCGCCATCGACTACTGCGAGCAGCAGATGCCCGACATCGATGCCATCATGGTCATCTTTGGCACACCCGGACTGGTGAAAATCTATGAGGTCTACGACGTGCTGCACAAGAAGATTCAGGAGTGTCGCAAGCCCATCTTCCCTATCCTGCCCAGCGTGAGCACCGCCGGTCCCGAGGTGCAGGAGTTCCTGAACCGAGGCCATGTGAACTTCAGCGACGAGGTGACGCTGGCCACCGCCCTCACACAGATTATGAAGACACCCGCCCCCGCCGAGCAGAACGTGGTCATCAACGGTGTCGACGTGCCCAAAATCAGAAGAATCATCGACAGCCTCACCCCCAACGCCTCTGCAACAGGAGAAGGAAGTGGCTACATCAGTCCCGACAAGGTGCACGACCTGCTTTCCGCCGCCGGCATCCCCACGGTGCCCGAGTTTGTCAGCGCCGACAAAGACGAGGTCATCGCCTTTGCCGACAAGGTGGGCTACCCCGTGGTGGCCAAGGTCGTGGGGCCTGTGCACAAGAGCGACGTGGGCGGCGTGGCACTGAACATCCGCTCGAAGGAGGTGCTCAGCGCCGAGTTCGACCGCATGATGCAGATACAAGATGCCACGGCGGTGATGGTGCAGAAGATGATACGCGGCACCGAGTTGTTCATTGGCGCGAAGTATGAGCCGCGCTTCGGCCACGTCGTCCTCTGCGGCCTCGGCGGCATCTTTGTCGAGGTGCTGCGCGACGTGTCCTCGGGCTTGGCACCACTGAGCTACGAGGAGGCCTTCAGCATGATTCATTCTTTGCGTGGCTACAAGATTCTGAAGGGCACGCGCGGCCAGCGCGGCATCAACGAGCGCAAGTATGCCGAAATCATCGTCCGCCTCAGCACCCTTCTCCGCTTCGCCACCGAAATCAAGGAGATGGACATCAACCCCCTGCTGGCCGACGAGCAGAACGTCATCGCCGTCGACGCCCGCATCCTGGTGGAAAAATAAAGGGAAAAAATATCATCAATAAAAATGGCGTTGACTTTTTGGAAAAAGTCAACGCCTTTTTTCAAAAAAGCGCCACCAAATTTCAGGAGGTCGCCACCATGCTCCTATGTCTTGCCCCATTGTTGGCATAGCGGCATCGTTTTTTTTCAAAAAAAAGGCACTTTTTATGTCACAAATCGGTTATTTGTGTGTACTATATATAGAAATTATAACACACAAATAAAATGGAAACAATGAAACGGCTTTTTATGGCTTGCGGGCTGGCACTGGCACTGACGAACAGCCAGGCAGAAGAGAACATGGTAATCAACACACCGAGCGGCATGACAACGGTCTACCAGCTGCGCGACTTCACCGGCATCGATGCCGAAGGCGTGGTGCGCGTGCTGTTCACACAGGGACAGGGCTACAGCGTGGAAGTGGAAGAGAGCAGCGACCCCGACATGGAAACGAAGGTGGAAAAGAAGGGACAAACGCTCCACATCAGCACCAAGACGAAGACTCGCAACACGCACGTGGGTCCCAACGAATATCCCGTCGTGCTCATCACAGCGCCACAGATAGAGGAAATCATCCTGGGCGGAGTCACCCACTTCAACGCTGCCAATGTCACCGGCCATCAGTTGAACATCAACATCAGCGGTGCCTCAGAGATGGAGATAGGCCGACTGAAGTATAACGGTGTGAAGGTTGATTGTTCGGGAGCCTGCAAGCTGACGGCCGCCATCCAAGCCGACGACATGCGCATCGACTGCAGCGGTGTCTGCAAGCTGGCGCTCAACACCGAGGGCAAGACGATGAAAGTCAACAACAGCGGCGCATCGAAGTGCGACATCACCTTCGTGGGCGGCAGCATCGACTTCGACAACAGCGGTGCCAGCAAGGTGGACCTGAAGCTGGTGGACTGCATAGAGGTGAAGGCCCACAATAGCGGGGCATCGAAGTTCACCATCAGCGGCAACGCCGACAAAACAAAAATCGACGCATCGGGGGTGGCCAAAATCGACACCTCGCGCCTCAACCAATATTAGCCACGGGCATTGATTCCGGTTTTTCTGGAATTTCCAGATAATCTAGATAATCTAGAATTTCCAGCCCACCAAGACCCTTCAGAGAATGGAACACCACCAGGACATCCAAAGCGAGCTGCAACGCATCCGCCCGATGCTGCTCAGCATGGCACGCCGCATCATGGGCGAGAGCGACGAGGCCGAGGACGTGGTGCAAGACGCACTGCTGAAGCTGTGGACCCTGCGTGCCACCCTGCTACGCCCCATCGAGCCTTTCGCCACGGTGCTGGTTCGCAACCTGGCACTCAACCATCTGCGTCGCCACAGTCGAAAAAAAATATCTCTCTCGGAAATTGAGCAGATGGAAGATGCCACGCCGACCAGCACCAACGACGAAAAGACGGCCCACCTGATGCGCATGCTCGAGAAGCTGCCCGAGCAACAGCGCCTGGTGCTGCGGCTGCACGACATGGAGGGCATGGACTTCGAGCAGATTGCCAGCATCACCGGCACACCCGCCACCGCCCTGCGACAACAGGCCAGTCGCACCCGGCGACACTTGCGTTTGCGCTATCTTGCCGCCGTCTCGGCCGTCGTGGCCCTGCTGCTCATCCCGCTCTTTGCCCTGCGCGCCTGGCAATATCACCAGTTAGAGGAGCGCTACGAGGGGTCCTACATCATCGTCAACGGACAGCGCTACGACGACCTCCGACAGATTCAGCCACAACTGCAACAGGCACTGCTGCTGGCCAGCCAGATTGAGACCGACATCAGTCAGCAGACACTCATCCGCCAGGCAGAGGCCGACGTGCTGCAGCGCATCAGCGACCCTGCCGAAAGAAAACACTTGGAACAGCTACTTAACGAATGAACGAACTATGAACAATCCGCTACGACACTGCGTCATAACCCTCCTGCTCAGCTTGATAGCCGCAACCACGGCCATGGCCCAAAACAAGATTGACAAGCAGATGGAGCAAATATCCACCGTAGGCTCGGCCACCTTCACCTCGGCCGTGGAGCGCGACCCCGACACACGCCAAGTGCTGAAGGTGGTAAAAGTGCTGAAAATCAGTGGCGGCTCCGCCAACAAGCTGTACAAAGCTTTCATGGACGAGCGCGACAGCGGCAGCTTCAGCGAACAGAATACCGAGACAGAACGCACGCTGACGCTCACCTGCGAGAGCAAAAAACAGGTGCGCATCTACATGCTGCACCTCACTGGGCGCTACTACAGCCACGCCCAGTGCACCGTCATCATCAAAAACAAAACGAAGCGATAACGAGGTTCATCATTTTACCGAAAAATAATCACCAAGAGAAAAAATATTTTGATTTGGTTGACGCTGCATCAAACCTTTTTTGTATCTTTGTACCCACATTGCAAAAATACAAAAAACACTATGATTCCAACCCCTATCAAGCGTGAAATAGTAGACCAGCTCATCAGCGAGCTGGGCATCCAAGACTTTACCAAGGCCACCATCCGCGAGGTGAAGCAGGTGGCAGCGCGTGCCGAGCAGCAGAGCGGCGTAGAGTATATCAAGATGGAGATGGGCATCCCCGGGCTCCCTGCCGCCCAGGTGGGCGTAGCCGCCCAGGTGAAGGCCCTGCAGGAGGGCATCGCCCACAGCTACCCCGACATACAAGGACTGCCCGAGCTGAAGCAGCAAGCGTCGCGCTTTGTCAAGGCATTCATCGGCATCGACATCGCCCCCGAGGGCTGCGTGCCCGTGTGCGGCTCTATGCAAGGCACCTTCGCCAGCTTCCTCACCTGCTCGCAGGCGCAGCAAGGCAAGGACACCGTGCTATTCATCGACCCCGGCTTCCCCGTGCAGAAGATGCAGCTGCAGGTGCAGGGCGTGAAATACAAGACTTTCGACGTCTACGACTATCGTGGCGACAAGCTCGGCCCGAAGATTGAGAGCTACCTGAAGGAGGGCAACATCTGCGCCATCGTCTACAGCAACCCCAACAACCCGTCGTGGGTGTGCCTCACCGAGCAGGAACTGCAACAGATAGGCCAGCTGGCCACGCAGTATGATGTCGTCGTGATGGAAGACCTGGCCTATTTCGCCATGGACTTCCGCCAGGATCTGAGCGTTCCCTTCGAACCGCCCTACCAGCCCACCGTGGCCCGCTACACGCAGAACTATATGCTGCTCATCTCGGGCAGCAAGGCCTTCAGCTATGCCGGCGAGCGCATCGGCGTGACGTGCATCAGCAACCAGCTCTTCCACCGCCACTTCCCACAGCTGGCACAGCGCTACGAGGGACTGCCCTTCGGCCTCGTCTTCAGCACCCGCATGCTCTACGCCCTGAGCAGCGGCACCAGCCACTCGGCACAGTATGCCATGGCCGCCATGATGCGCGCCGCTTGCGATGGCGAGTACCGCTTCCGCGACGAGGTGAAGGTCTACGGCGACCGCGCCCATCGGCTGAAGGAAATATTCCTGCGCCACGGCTTCCACATCGTCTACGACCGCGACATGGACCAGCCCATCGCCGACGGCTTCTACTTCACCATCGGCTACACCGGCATGACCAGCGGACAGCTGGCCCGCGAGCTGATGTACTACGGCGTATCGGCCATCTGCCTCGTCACCACAGGCAGCCACCAGGAGGGGCTGCGCGTGTGCACCTCGTTCATCGAGAACCACCAGTATCAGCAGCTCGACGAGCGCATGGCCATCTTCGCCCAGAACCATCCATTAAACTGATGACCGAAAAGGAGATACAGCAAGAATTGGAGCGCATGCGGGCAGCGGGCCTACGGCCGATGCTCTGCGACACCGCCGTGCCCATGGCCGACGTACCCGTGATGGCGGGTCGCCCCTCTGAGGCCGGCGACGCCACCGCCAACCGCTACGTGCTGCTGCCCCACCAGCTGGTGGGGCGCCACCCCATGTTCCTCATCGAGGCCGAGGGCGACAGCATGCAGAACGTGGGCATCATGGCAGGCGACACCTTAGAGGTGCAGATGGACATGCAGGTGGCCGATGGTGAGGTGGTGGTGGCCGAGGTGGACGGTGCCTACACCGTGAAAACATTCTACACCGACGACGAGGGCAACCAATGGCTGGTGCCCGAGAACGACAGCTACGACCCCATCTTGCTCACGGGCCACATCTGGCGCATCGTGGGCAAGGTGACGGGACTGCGGCGCGGCAAGCCCCAGTCGTCGTTCAGCACCTGCGCCAAGGCGGTGATGCGACTGCGACGCAAGGTGGCCGAGGGCGGCGACAAGACGAGAAACAGCAAACTGCTCGACAGCCAGCCGCGCAACTTGGTGTTCAAGCAGTTCTACAAACGACAGCGCATCGACTATGCCGCCGTGCGCGCTCAGGTGGAGCGCGTCGTGCTGAAGCAGATGCGGCATCGCTACGAATGGTATGCCGCCTATCGCGTGCTGCTCGACCTGACGCTGCTCGAAGAACTGCAACTCACCAAGTTCGCTCAGCAGATGCGCGAGTGGTTTCCCGAGGCTCCCATCGCCTGCACGGCCGACACGCTGGGCGACTATGCCGTGGGCCACACCAGCAAGGCATTCACCTTGTGGGACATCGACACCTTCAGGAATGAACGCCGTAGCGGACAATCGGTGGCGGGCTTCAACGTGCTCTTCCATCGCTGCGAGGAGC
>JAEEGG010022840.1_pt1 | contig 12275 bp, 9 predicted proteins | sample 9134161 | NCBI WGS metagenome assembly JAEEGG01 (sample SAMN16246543, study PRJNA631951) | gut metagenome | biome: gut microbiome; feature: rumen; material: CR-attached | host: Bos | place: Iran: Karaj | collected 2018-10
CATTCGAGGTTTATAAGTAATAGAGTAAAACATAGGTGAAACAGTTACGCATCATATTAGGCCTAACGCTGCTTGCCATGCTGCTGACGTCGTGTGCTTCCCAAAAGAACACGGCTTCAACGCGTTGGTGGAAAAGTTTCAAGTCTCGTTATAACACATATTTCAACGGACATCAGGCATATATCGACGGAATGCGGACTAAAGCCGAAGGAAACAAGGACAACTTTACCGATTTCCTTCCGTTAATGATGGTAAGTAACAAATCGTCTAAGGATTTAGGCAAAGGAAACTTTGAGACTACCATTACTAAATGCGAAAAGACGATTAAACTACATTCCATAAAGAACAAGCCCGAATACAAACGTGGGCACCGGTTAACACCAAAAGAAAAAGAGTTCCGTAATCGCAAAGAATTCAATCCATTCCTTAAAAACGCATGGATACTCATGGGAAAGGCTCAATTGCAACGAGGCGAATACATAGAAGCAGCCTCAACCTTTGCATACGCCGAACGCCTCTACCGCGACCAACCTCAAGTAGCCAGCATTGCCCGTTCACTGGCAGCCTTATGTTACACGCAACTCGATTGGTATTACGACGCTGAAGATTTGCTGAATAAAGTCAGACGAGACAGTATACCACGTGCTGCACGCCGTCCTTATAATACTGCTATTACCAATTTTCATCTCCGCCAAAAGCATTGGCAGGAAGCCCTACCCTATTTGAAACAAGAAGTAAGCAATATGCCACACGGCATACCCCGTGCCAGAGGTTACTATCTTCTAGGACAAGTGTATCAAGCATTAAACATGAAAAAGGAAGCCTACAAAGCTTTGCAGAAATGCTTGAATCAGAGTCCACCATACGAAATGAAATTTAACGCCCAGATTTTGCAGACCGAGGTTATGCCACAGGGCGACAACAAAAAGAAATTGGCTAAGTTAAACCGTATGACTCACAAGGCAAACAACAAGAATTACCTTGATCGCATATATTATGCCATAGGTAACATTTACATGGCAATTCCCGACACAAACAAAGCCATAGCCAGTTATGAAACCGGAAATGAAAAAGCAACACAAAACGGTCCTGCCAAGGCAGCACTGAACCTAAACCTCGGCGATATCTATTGGAGCAGACAACGATTTGACAAGGCACAGCGATGCTATAACATGGCATTAGGAGTTTTGGATAAGGAACATCCCCGATACGAAGAACTGAGCAAAAGAACTAAAACTCTCGATAAACTTGTTCCATACACTAACGAAATCTTCCTTCAAGACAGCCTCCAAACTCTCGTACGAATGCCTGAAAAAGAGCGTTTGGCTGTTATTGACAAACTGATAGAACTAGAGAAGAAACGTCAGAAAGAAGCTGCCAAAGCAGCCGCAGACTCCGCCGCAAACGCCCGTGAAGGAAAGCAGACTGGCGGAACAAATGTACGTCAGACAACAACTGACGACAACACTGCAAATGCCAACTCGGGAGGTGCTTGGTATTTTTATAATCAACAATCCGTAACACAAGGATCAGATCAATTCCGGAAACTATGGGGTAACCGTAAGAATGAAGATAACTGGCGACGTATTAACAAGACCGTAATAGCCAGCCTTGATAACGAAGGAGTGGACTACGAAAAAGAAGACTCCCTTGAAAATGCCAGACTGAGTCTCCTTAACGATTCCACTGTCACTGATTCCACTCAACTTGACAGGAATGGGACAGCCGACAACGACTCCATTCCTAACGACCCATTAACACGTGAATACTACTTAGCCCAATTACCATTCACGGAGGAACAGATAACTGAATCAAATAATAAGATAAGAGAAGCACTGTTCCCTGCGGGAGTTATTGAAAAAGATGAATTAGAAAATTATCTGCTAGCTCGTAACACATTCATGCGACTCTATACGGAGTTTCCCGAATTCGAACATCGCGATGAATTACTTTATCAATTATTCCTTCTGGAACTTCACTGGGGAAGTCAGAATACTGCAAGCATCTATAAAAATGAATTAGCGGCGTCATATCCCGAAAGCCCGTTTACATTACTTATAACAGCACCAGACTATGAAGAAAATGCCCGTTTTGGCAAACACTTGGAGGACTCGCTCTACACTGCGACATACAATGCCTATCGCATGAATGATTACGCGACTATGGAGCAGAATTGTGCGATTTCAAAGACAAAATATCCCCAAGGAGAGAATCGTGCCAAATTTATGTTCTTAGATGCCATGACACTGCTCCGCAAAGGTGACATCAAAGGATTTGCAGATGAACTCCGTGAATTAGCGAAATCCCATCCAGAAGATAAAATCAGCGAATTAGCGGGGAGTATCGTAAAGAGTATTGATGAAGGACGCGTTCCCGGTAAAGAAGGTTATGACATTGGCTCATTATGGGGTAACCGTATTAACTCAGCAGATGCTGAAGCTGACGCAGCATTAAAACAAGACTCTCTCACGGCCGACAGGAACACCAGTTTTGTTTTCATCCTACCATATGCGAACGATTCTATTGACGAAGGCCAATTACTTTATGAAGTGTCCCGCTTTAATTTTACAAATTTCAGCGTACGTAACTTTGAAATTGAACTTATACAATCAGGCTCTTCCGGACAACTCTGTCTCAAAGGATTCCTTTCATTTGACGAAGTGCATCGTTATCAACAGGAAATATTCAAAGACTCTGCATGCCATGTATTACTTAAACACATCAAGCCTGTTCTGATTTCTGAGCATAATCTCCGACTCATCGGCATTAAATATACTGCTGCGGATTACGAAAAATTCTATCAAAAGCATTTCGTGCCAAGCAAAGTCAAAGAAGACCTTAAAATTGACCAAGATCCTTCCAACTTTATTTGGGATGAATTCCAAGAAGTCGACGAAAAGGATGAGGAGAAAGAAGAAGAGGGGTACTCCGATGACGACATTGAGGATGATGGAGGAGAATGGTACTAATCAATATCTGTTTAAATGACTAACGGACATCTACTTTGGGTTGACGATGAAATTGAAATGTTGCGTCCACAAATCTTGTTTCTTCAGAACAAAGGATACGACATCATGAAGGCCACCAATGGGGCTGATGCCGTTGACTTGTGTCAGGAGCATCATTTCGATCTTATTCTTCTCGACGAGAACATGCCAGGCTTGAGCGGTCTTGATACGCTTCAGCGAATCAAAGAAATCCAACCGGCTGTTCCTGTAGTTATGGTGACTAAAAGTGAAGAAGAAGACATCATGAATCAAGCCATTGGTGCCAACATTGCAGATTATCTCATCAAGCCTGTTAATCCCAATCAAATCTTGATGACTCTTAAAAAGAACATCCATCAGCAAGCCATACAGACCGAAGTCACACAAGCCAACTATCGTCAAGAGTTTGCCAGATTAGGAACACTTATCAGTGATGCACGTTCGTGGCAAGATTGGATAGAGGTCTACAAGCGCCTTGTATATTGGGAATTGGAACTGGCTGAGATTGGAGGAGAAATGCGTCCTATGCTTAAGATGCAAAAGCAGGAAGCCAACAATGCTTTTGCTAAATACATCCGGCGGAACTACGAAGAATGGATTAATTCCGAACCTAACAACCGACCTTTGCTCAGTCCAGATGTCATTAAACAGCGCGTATTTCCACTTCTTAACCAGAAAGAAAAAGTATTTTTAATTGTCATTGATAATTTCCGCTACGACCAATGGCGTACAATTATGGGTGAAATATCCGACTTTTTCACTTTCGAAGAAGAATTATACTACAGTATTTTGCCCACTGTGACACAATACGCCCGCAATGCCATTTGCGCGGGCTTAATGCCACTACAAATAAAGAAAATGTATCCACAACTATGGGTGGAAGAAGGTGAAGAAGAGGGCAAGAATCTTAATGAAGCCCAGTTTGTACAAACGCTCATGGAACGTTTTCGCAGACAGGAACGTCATGCTTACTATAAACTCAATGATTCCGTTGCTGTAGACAAACTTCTCAGCCAATTCAACAATCTTTTATACAACGAATTCAATGTACTGATTATAAATTTCATCGATATACTTTCGCACGCCAAGACTGAGCATCAAATGGTGCATGAACTTGTTGGCAACGAACAAGCTTTCAGGAGTATTACCCTCAGTTGGTTCCAAAACTCTTCTATTCGACAATTGTTTGAAGTCATGGCACGCAGCGGTTATAAAGTAATCGTCACAACTGACCACGGAAGCATATTAGTTGACAACCCCATTAAAATCATCGGCGACCGTGAAACCAATACAAATCTCCGTTTCAAAGTTGGGAAGAACCTTAACTACAACTCCAAAGAGGTGTTTGAAATCCGTCAGCCACAACGTGCCGGGTTGTCATCGCCCAATTTGAGCAGCACCTACGTACTGTGTACTGGCGACCGTTTCTTCGCATATCCCAACAACTATAATTTATACGTCAATCGTTATAGCGGCAGTTTCCAACACGGAGGTGTATCCATGGAAGAAATGATTATTCCTCTCATCACCATGACCCCAAAACAATAGGCTGATAGCTCATGGAAATACAAATCAACAATCTCCAACAAATCGAACAGGCGGCACGCACCTTCATCCGTCTCATGCCCGGACACAGCGTTTTTGCGTTCTACGGCAACATGGGTGCGGGAAAGACCACCTTTATCAAAGCCGTCTGTGAGCTGTTAGGAGTTACTGATGCTGTAGCTTCCCCCTCCTTTGCCATTGTTAACGAATACGCATTGCCACAGAAAGGGCATAGCATCTATCACTTCGACTTCTACCGAATCAAACAGCTCTCAGAAGTCTACGACATCGGCTACGAAGACTATTTCTACAGTGGAGATCCATGCTTCATCGAATGGCCCGAACTCATTGAAGAATTACTCCCGCTTGACGCAGTCTGTATACGTATTAACGTCAATCCCGATGAGAGCCGCACCCTCCAGATCGATCTGTAAACGGTACAAATCTTCATTTCCATTATCTAAAGACTCCACAAAAATCTCGTTTTTTTACATTTTAGGGATAAACGTCCCATTCCGACGTCCAAACGTCGGACTTCGGGCTGCAGAGGCGGCGTCTGAAAATTTTGAGACGCCGCCTCTGATTTTTGAAGTCCCATTTCTAATTTTCGAGGCGCCGCTTCTAGTATTAAATCTAGCTTTGGGGTTTAACGACCATATTCTAGTGGCAATATCATATTATAATATTTCGTTTTCGTCCTGCCTTTACTCTCATTTATTTGTATCTTTGCAAACTAAAATAAGATACTGAATGATTCAGAACATCCTTGTCATCCGCTTCCGCCGTGTAGGCGACTCCGTTTTAGCCATGGCCCTGTGTCATAGTCTAAAGCTTTCTTTTCCGACAGCCAAAACCCATTACGTTCTCAACGACAATATCGCCCCTCTCTACGACGGGCATCCCGATATTGACCATGTTATTCCCTTCAATAACGAAGAACAACATGGTCTTGCCTATTTGAAAAAGGTAAGGCATATTATGAAAGAAACACACTATGATGTCATCATAGATATGCGTTCAACCGTCAAGACCCTGCCGTTTGCCCTGTTCTCACGCCACACGCCCTATATCATAGGGCGCAAAAAGTGGTACACAAACTATATACACAAATACAGGCTTACCACTCCTGTCGGTACTGACCGCGTAGGCTCAAATCTTCACTTGATGGATCCACTTGGTTCCGAAACTAAGCTCATCAAAGACGAGCACTTCCCTTTATATATTACGGATCAGGAACGTGCCGACTTTCGCCAATACCTCCAGGCACAAGGTTTGAATCTCAACAAACCTGTCTTGCTCTGTGCTGTCACCACACGCATTGTCGGCAAGTCGTGGCCAAAGGAACGTATGACAGAAATCCTCCGCCGTATCCTTGAGAACTATGATGTTCAACTTGTATTCAACTACGCCGGAGAGGTTGAAGCCCGCGTGGCAAACGAATATTACGAAGCTCTTGACCACAATCCGCGCATTTTCCTTAATATCGAAGCCAAAGGTCTACGTCAACTGTGCGCCTTATGCGCTTCGTCCCAGTTCTTCTTCGGCAACGAAGGTGGTCCACGCCACATCAGTCAGGCTTTCGACGTTCCGTCCTTTGCCATCTACCCTCCTGGCATTGACAAACACTTTTGGCTGCCCGGCAATAGCGAGCGCTATCAAGGCATTTCTCCCGATGAAAGTGTTTCACCCAATGAACAAAAGAACATGAGCTATCAGGAGCGCATGGCTCTCATCACCATTGATGACGTATGGGCCCGTCTGCAACCCATGCTTGATCATTATATCAAATAATTATGAATATCGGATTTGATGCCAAACGGGCGGCACAGAATGCCACAGGCCTCGGCAACTATAGCCGTTTTATTATCAGCCTGCTGGCACGTTTCACCCCTGAAAACGCGTTGAAACTCTACGTACCCGACTCCAGCCGCACTCAACTGCTGCAACGCCTGCCACAATCCCAACAAATATCTGTTGTATGTCCCCAAGGTCCGGCAACTTTGTTCAAGTCCTTGTGGCGCACATACGGGATTACCCGACGTTTGAGAAAAGACGGAATCCAGTTGTTTCATGGATTGTCGAACGAACTGCCACTCAACATCTGCAAAGCCAATGGTGTAAAAACCATCGTGACCATTCACGATCTTCTTTTCCTTCGTTTTCCTGCAGGATACAAGCCCATAGACCGCTGGATTTATAACTTTAAGTTCAAACGGGCTTGCCGCAATGCTGACCGCATCATTGCCGTCAGCCATTTTACCAAACAAGAAATCATCGACAACTATGGTATCTGTCCAGACAAGATAGACATTGTCTATCAAGGTTGCGACCCACAATTTCGCCAAACCGTCAGCAACGAACAAAAGACTGTCATCCGTGAACTCCACCATCTGCCCCCGCGCTACATATTATATATAGGCAGCATTGAGCGTCGTAAGAATCTCCTGCTCCTGGCCAAAGCCATGCGACGAGTTGACCCTTCAGTACCCGCCATTGCCATAGGCCGCCGCACGGAATATACTGCTGAAGTGGAGAAATTTCTTGACGAAAACCACCTCAAGAACCGACTGCGCATCATCCACAGCATTCCCTTCGAACACCTGCCTGCCATCTACCAGATGGCCACTGTCTTTGTCTATCCTTCGCGCTGCGAAGGCTTTGGAATTCCCATGCTCGAAGCTCTTTGCTCTGGTGTACCTGCCGTTGGCTGCACAGGGTCTTGCCTCGAGGAGGCCGGAGGACCTGACTCCGCATACGTGTCGCCCGACAATCCCGATGAACTCGCCGACACGCTCAATGGTATCCTCAATGACGGAGAACAGCGTGAGAGGATGATACAGCGTGGACGCGCCTACGCCGAGAAGTTTCGCGATGAGCAATTAGTCAAGTCTCTCCTCGATGTGTACGAACGTACACTCTCGTAATATATAATCCGTAGTAACCACACGAAAAAGGCTCTTCAAAAAAATGAAGAGCCTTTTCGTTTTTCTGAAGACAGGTTTCAATTATTCCATGTGCCTTCTCGATTCTTCCAAATGCGACATAGCTCCCACGAAAACGCAGTTAGTTTTTGTGAATACTGAACTCACAGCCACAGTACTGCTGATTATAAAACTGATTCAAGCGCAACAGTTGACCGCGACGTTCCTGCAATCCCCCGCGTCGCCAATTCTGCTCCCAAAAGGTCACTTGGGGAAAATCGGCTACGGCACACCGGCCGGCGGCATTGATTTGGTCAATGTCTTTCCAACGTGACGACGCAAGAGTCGTAGTTAATGAATTGAAACCATGAGTCTGTGCATAAGCAGCCGCACGATGCAAACGATATTTAAAGCAGAGCGAGCAACGATGCCCGCGCTCGGGTTCCATTTCAAAGCCTATCACAGAATCAAGCCAAGCCGCGTGGTCGTAATCGTCCTCCACGAAAGGCACTTGTTGTGCTTCAAGGAAACGAATGAGCTCAGCCTTACGTTTTTCGTACTCTTGCTGAGGAAAAATATTAGAGTTGGAAAAAAAAACCGTGGGGTGCATGTCGTTTTGTAACATACACTCCACGATGGCTGCCGAACATGGAGCACAACAGCTGTGTAAAAGGACTTGCTGACCCTGGACAGCAGAGCCGTCAGGCAATTGAAGCCGTACCAAAATCAGAAGTAGAAACCGAAGCCTATTTTGAAGCCAACTGTACTCTTGTCACTGAAATCATCAATACTCATCTTGTAATAAAGCGATGGCTCAACAGAGATGTAGTGGTTCAAATAGAAACAATAACCTACTTCAACAGGAATTTGCAGGTCGTTCTGATTCTTTGTATAATGCACAAATTCAGCGCCAGCTCCGAAGAAGATGCCATTTTCAATAAAATAGTAACGTCCACCAAGACCTGCAGTCAAATCATCCACATGATTAGTGTGATTGTAACCCACATCGGCCTTTACCATAATTTTGTCCATGATGAAATAACCTGCAGAGGCGTTCAAACCAAAGCGAAATTTCTCTGCAGTGCTATAGGACAAGCCCAAGTTAGAGGCAGAGGCGCCGATATACTTCGTACCGGCTTCAAACTGTGCATTTGCACCGACCGTCATGGCCAGTAACAGGATGCCAAGGAACCATTTCTTCATATTCTTTCTTTTTTATCGGTTAAATTTCTCAGTTTTATTAGTGCAAAAATAAGAAAACTTGAAGGAAAAACGTACTTTTGCAAGGAAAATCAGCGATGAGAAAACAAATTATAACATTTTTACTGGCTTTAAGCGCTTCTTTAGTGTCATATGGACAAGTTGGGAGCGCAACTGAGGGACTTTTCGGCGTCTCTCCAAAACGTGAAGTGCGCGCCATTTGGCTCACGACCATCAGTGGTCTTGACTGGCCGCGGCAAAAAGCCACCGATGCTGCCGGTATCAGACGACAGCAACAGGAGTTGTGCGATATTTTGGACCAACTGAAAGCCGCCCGTTTCAATACAGTCATGTTACAAACCCGAGTGCGGTCCACAGTCATTTATCCTTCTCTCATCGAGCCGTGGGACGATTGTCTTACTGGACGTGTCGGGAGGAATCCCGGGTATGACCCGTTACTGTTCGCCATAAACGAATGCCATCGGCGCGGAATGGAACTTCACGCATGGGTTGTAGCTATTCCGGGGCACAATTTCAAGAATGCCTCAGCACTAGGTGCCCGTTCAATGAACCGCAGGGTGCCTAACCTGTGTCTCAAAACTGACCAAAACTGGATTCTTAATCCTGGAGAGCCTGGCACAGCAGACTATTTAGCTTCAATCTGCGAGGAAATAGTAAACAACTACGATGTCGACGGCATCCACTTGGATTATATCCGTTATCCGGAAAAGGAAATCAAGTACAACGACGCTGCAACTTTCCGCAAGTACGGTAACGGGAAACGTTTGTCGCAATGGCGTGCTGACAATGTGACTAACTGCGTACGTAGAGTCCACCAAACAGTCAAAATGTTGAAGCCATGGGTTCGTTTGAGCTGTTCACCCATTGGCAAATACAGTGATCTACCACGGCAAAGCGCCCGCGGCTGGAATGCCCGCGATGCGGTTCATCAGGACGCCCAGGCTTGGTTGCGCGAAGGCATCATGGACATGCTTGTACCCATGATGTACTTTCAAGGACAGAACTTCTATCCTTTCCTATACGACTGGCAACAGTCCAGTTGCGACCGTATCATTGTTCCGGGCCTTGGTGTTTATATGATGCAAGAAAGAAATTGGCCTTTATCCGTCATAGAACAAGAATGCGCCGTTACCCGCATGTCTGGAACGCAAGGACAGGCTTTTTTCCGCAGCCGCTTCGTGACGGAAGACAAGAAAGGTTTTTACAACTACTTGCGCACCGGTTTTTATAGCCTTCCGGCACTTACACCAGCCCTTACGTGGGAGAGCAACACTTCTCCTGCATCTCCCACAGGCCTATACATTACACAGACATCCGACGGAATACGACTCAGTTGGGACAGGCTTTCCAACGGGCTTCGCGCCAACATTTACCGTTCCCACTCATGGCCTGTCAACACCGGTGATGCAACCAATATGTTTTATACTTACCTGACTGAAAACGCCATCACAGTCACGTCATCCCTGCCTCAATCTATGCAGCCCTACTATGTGCTGACCATAATTGACCGCTACGGCAACGAGAGCGAACCCGTTGCTTTCAATGCACCTCAGAGAACGGCCGAGACCCTTTGCAAGGGCACCATTCGCATGGAAAATGGCCGATTATTAGTTCCAGTAGATAATAAAGCCGAGTATCTGGTTCTTGAAGACATGCAGGGACGCACGGCATTGAGCATGAGATATACCACAGGGCCTGATCTCGGACGTCTGTCCCCGGGAGCATATACTGTACGGGCCATATATAAAAAAGAAAAAGGTCACCGTCTGGGCACATTGCTTTGGCGGCCTAAATAATAGTGATTATGACAAAACGAGTACTGGTCGACTTTTCTCATTACGACGACATGTGCGGTTTCGGTGAAATTGCGCGCAACTATGCCCCGCGTTTAGCTGAAAAAACGGTGGATGGCATACGTTTCGTCTTTGTTTTGCCCGAGCGACGTCAAGGATTGTTCGGCGGCCGTGTGGACTATATCGTACGTGAACGCAAAGCGAAGGAAGCGCACCTGTTTCCCGACATCATAGACTTGTGGCACGCCACTGACCAACAATATCATTTCCGTCTATGTCGGCCTGGCATGATACAACTCCTCACCGTGCACGACCTCAACTTCATGCGCGAAAAACACGGAATCCACCGTCTGCGCCATATTCTGCAGTTGCGCCACCGCGTGCTCCATTCCGACTACATCACAACGATTTCAGAATATGCCCGGCAAGACCTTCTTGCCCATGTGTCCTACGATGCCGACCGCGTTCAGGTCATCCACAACGGTATCGCCGAGGTTGAAAACATCATTCCCAAACAACCTGCATTTATTACCGATGTCAATACACCTTTTTTCTTTACCATAGGTCAAATCCGCGAGAAAAAGAATTTCCAGACGCTGGTGCCGATGATGCATCATTTTCCTAATCACCACTTATATATATGTGGTGACGACCACTTTTCCTATGCCGACACCTTACGCCAACTTATCGCCGGGCAAGGCGAAGGTCGTGTACACCTGACTGGGAAAATCACGAATGAAGAAAAGAGTTGGCTTTACCGACATTGTTCAGCGTTTCTCTTTCCAAGCCGTTTGGAAGGTTTCGGAATTCCCGTACTCGAAGCCATGCGGCTCGGTGCCAAAGTTTTCAGTTCACGTATGAGCAGCTTACCCGAAGTCTGCGGCAGTCATGCCGACTATTGGGACGATTACACCCCACAAGCCATGGCTGACGTCGTACAAAAAGGACTCGACACATGGCATCGAGACAGTGAAAAGGCACAAGCCGCCGCCCGATACGGACGTTCGTTCAACTACGACACCTATACCGAGAGTTACGTAGCTCTCTACAAAAAGCTTTTAGGTATATAATCACACCTCAACGTACGCCACGTAATTCGTGTCGCGACACAAAGGCGTAAGAAGCCAGCGCCGGCGGACCGAAGAGAAAGGTTCGTCCACTAAAGACGCATCTTGTGAAAACGAAAACGGCCTTCGGTCTTTCCAAATGCGACATAGTTCGCCCGAAGTCTGATTATAATCGATGCTAAAACGGGCTTCGGTCTCGGCAGGCAAACGTTGCGAGAGGTGAAGGGCCACGTGGCCCATGGTATGGCGTAGATTTATTTCCACACACGGATGCAGGCGAAGCATATCTTCGGCATCGCGCACCAGCATCATGTCTACGCCAAGCGGACCTGCGTAATGGCCACCAAGACGTTGTTGTAATAAGATACGGAGTTCCTCAGCGACACGATTGAATACGGGCTCGGGAAAAGCATCCGGTCCTTCAAAGAGACGATGCCGCAGACGCCGCTGCGAAGCCAACAGATTGCCCTCGTAAGAACAACGTCCGGAAATAAAAAATACAGACAAGCCCACAAAACGAACGGTACCGTCGGCACCAGCCACAAATTCACAGGCCAAATCGTGCACTTTCCCCTCCAGAAATGGCTCTACGACCATACCGCCTTGCGTTTTCAGAGTATTTTTAAGCCAACCTGTAAGCGGTTCCGACAAACATGATTCGGCGAAACGCAACCCCCGTCCGCTGCCAGACAAAGGTGCTTTGAGGACTGTGCCGCCCAAACGGCTCACTACAGCACTAAT
>JAEEGG010022855.1_pt1 | contig 12270 bp, 6 predicted proteins | sample 9134161 | NCBI WGS metagenome assembly JAEEGG01 (sample SAMN16246543, study PRJNA631951) | gut metagenome | biome: gut microbiome; feature: rumen; material: CR-attached | host: Bos | place: Iran: Karaj | collected 2018-10
TGGATGCGGTCAACAACCTGTCGGATGCGCTTTCATCGGTGATAACCATTGTGGGAGCGCTCCTCGCAGGCAGGGCACCGGATAAGAAGCACCCCCTGGGATACGGACGTATAGAGTATCTTACATCAATGCTGGTGGCATCGCTGGTATTGTACGCAGGCATTACTTCACTGGTTGAATCCGTCAGGAAGATTATCCATCCTGAGACGCCGGATTATTCCGTGGTCTCAATAGTGATCATCGCAGTTGCGGTATTTGTTAAGGTGATCCTTGGTACCTTTGTAAAGAAGCAGGGAGAGAAGGTTAATTCCGGAGCGCTTACGGCTTCCGGTTCCGACGCTCTCTTTGATGCGATCCTTTCAACCTCCGTACTGGTGTCCGCACTTGTATTCACGATCTTCCACATCTCTCTTGAGAGCTACGTAGGTGTGGTCATCGCAGGATTCATCATCAAGGCCGGTATCGAGATGTTTATAGAGACTCTTAACGACATCCTTGGACAGCGTGCCGACAAAGAGCTTGTTCTGAAGGTTAAGGGACTTATAAGAGAAGAGGAAGGCGTACGCGGTGCGTATGATCTGATCATCAATGATTATGGTCCGAACAAGAAGATCGCATCGGTTCATATGGAACTTCCGGATACCATGACTGTTGCTGAGGTTGATGCGCTGACAAGACGTCTTGAAGAGAAGGTCTATAAGGAAACGGCAGTCATTCTTACCGGTGTGGGAGTATACTCCTATAACACACATAATGACGATGCTGCAGCGATCAGGGATAAAGTCCAGAAGATAGTAATGTCACATGATTTTGCATTGCAGATGCACGGCTTTTATATCGATCAGGTTAAGAAGACCATGCGTTTTGACACCGTCATCAATTTCGGTGAGACGCCCTCTAAAGCAGTGGCGATATTGACCAAAGCAGTAAATGAAGAATTTCCGGATTATACAGTGAACATATCACCCGATGTGGATGTGTCCGACTAAAGAAAAACCGTGATGCCGAAGCGTCACGGTTTTATTTTGCCTGTACAGTTGTATAGAGGCTGTTTATTTTTTGAGGAAGCGGATCCTTTCCGCAGTGAATTCCTCTATCTGTTTCCACAGACTCTTCAGCTGTTTTTTATGACTGCAGAGTTTTTCCGTACAGTTTTTGCAGGCGAGATACTCATTGGTGTTTTCTGAAAAGCGCTCCGGATGTCTGTAGAAGGTGAGCTCCCAGCGGAGCATCAGTGCAACCGAGAGCACCAGAAGGCTCCAGGTATATGACTTACGGACGAAGAAAAGCGGCGTGAACATCATGGCGTAGTCCCAGTTGTATATCCTGCAGGTGATACAGCATCTGTTCTTAAGAAACCAGGACTGGAAGGGACAGAAGAACAGTATGCAGATCATGTCACAGACGGAGTAGAAACCGCAGAGAAGTATCATGATCCCGTCGTCCAGTATTCCCAGCATGTGAAATGCTCCAAAAACGGCATTAAAGATGATCCATATCAAGGCAACAAGGAAAGTGGCGTGATTATCCGGAATAACGATATCCGTTTTGCCGGTTTTTATGTAATTCCTTGCAAACTGCTTCTGACATCCGGGACTTTCATATGACGAGGGAAAGAATCTGAATATCATCTCCACAACAAATACAGCCCAGGTTACAACAAGGATTGTGGGCATATCCTCAAGCTGGGTTAGGATCTCATTTCCGTGTGTGATACGGAATCTTATATAGGCTATGAGGATAAGAAGAAAGAGAACGGATCTGTATATCAGCCTTATATAATGCCATGTGCTGACTTTGGTAAATTTTCTTTTTTTCATGATTCAATCCCCGGGTGCGCAGCGGTTGCCATATTCAAGGGTAATATACCACATTTTACGGATATATTCACTGAAGGCTGATGGGTATGACGGTATTCATACGGAAAGCTGTCACTGTGGATGAACGGAGAAAGATACGCTATAATTGAGTGGCAGTAAACGAAGCTGCAGCCTATAGGCTTCAGACTTCATGATATAAAGTGAAAGGTGACCGGAGATTATGCCCGATATACAGACTATATGCTGGTATGTATCATATGCCCTCGGAATGATCCTGTTTCTGGGAGGCATATTTTATCTGCTCAGAAAAAAGCATCCCCGTGAGGAGGATTTCATAAAGGCAACTCTTTTTGAGTTCTGCGCCGCATGGATCCTGTATCTCCCGGAAGAGATCTTCAATGATGTACCGGAATCCCTGCCGTCACTGAAGATGGCAGAGAGTATTTTCACTGCATTTCTTCGAACCTTCAACATATATCTCGGAAATGATTATTCCAGGATCGAGTTCGCAGGACACCCGGTTTTTTCTTCCCTTTATGCAACCCTGATAACTGTTGTTAACATTGTGATGCTCTTCTTTGTGGCAGGTCTTATCGTGAAGTTCCTGGAGGGACCGGTCCAGCTGATGAGGATGTCCTTAAGTAAGAGAAGACCCGCTTATGTCTTCCCGGTATGTAACTCCAAAACCCTGGCTATCGCAGAAAGCATAAAGGATCCCAGGACCAATATCATATTTGCCTACGGTGACAGGGAACCCGGGCAGACGGAAAAGCAGAGGATAAACGATATCGGCGGCGTATATGTCAGCGGTTCCGTAGCGGGAATACTGGACAGGATCGGCAGAAGGTCGAAGGGTATAGAGATATTTCTGTTCGGAGACAGTGAAGTGAGCAATCTGTCCGAACTTGAGAAGATATGTGATAAGGTTGGAGCCGGTGTTAAGGCGCCTGTCAGGATCTTCGTGGAACTGTCGGATACGCCCTGGGATCTCTATGACAGTTTTCTTGATAAGCATAATACTCCGGCAGGTGAAAAGCTCATCATCAATTTCGTACGTACCGAGGAGAGCTTTGCATACAATGATCTCCTTAAGTATTCTATTTTTGAAAATGCGATACAGACGGATGAAAAATGGAAGGATATAAAGGTTCTGATCGTCGGAATGAACGAGAGAAACCTGGAAATGCTCAAAGCCGTGCTGCATCTGGGACAGATGCCGGGATACAGGCTTACTGTCATGGTGCTTGATGAAAGTGACGGACGAAAGAGACTGATGGCGAAGCTTCCGGAAGTGTATGATGAATGCAAAACAGAGGGAGATGCGATCTACCGTCTTATATATAAAGAGAACGTGGATATGGAGGTGCTCGAAGCGGTCGGGAATGAATATCCTGACTTCACATTTGCATTTGTAAACGCAGGCAATGACCTGAAGAATACAGGCATCGCTGTCAGACTGAATGAGATGTGTCTGAGAAAAGGCAGGAAGGCCGGATACAGGATACAGGTTAATATTGAAGACCAGAAGATCTGCCGAAGCTGGGATTCCGATATAACCGAGAGGATGGACTTTGTCGGAGATATAAAGACCATCTATGCACATGACTTTATCACTATGTCCGATATAGAAAAGGGAGCCATAGCGATCCATGAGGTGAGATATCCGGAAGGAACCGACAGATACAGATCATGGGTATCATACTGTAATAACGAATACAACCGCCATTCTGTATATGCCAGAACTCTCAGCTTTAAGCATAAGGTGAAGATCATACACGATATGTACGATCCGGGTGATGAGCTTAAGGGCACTGAGAAGGAATTCGATATATACCGTGTCACTAAGACAAACCGCATCTGGAAGATATACGAACACATGAGGTGGAACATGTACACAAGGACCAGGGGATTCGTCCTTGCTGACAAGGCTCTTCTTGATGAAGACGGAAGAGTGGATAAGAAGACAAGATCTGCTGCAAGAGTTCACCACGACCTGATACACTACTCGAAGCTGCCTAAAGAGGATCAGGACAAGGATGCACTGGAGTTGACACCGGAGATTGTGAAGATACTTAGAGATATCTGACAGGATACGGAATAAATATGATCTTTATGAAAATGACAGGGGGCACGTCCCCCTGTTTTTTATCGTGACTTTTGAGACATGTTTTTTGCCCGAAGGGCAGTCCGGGCCGGTGAGCACCCTGATCTGCAAATGCGGCGTACAGAGCATAATTCGGGAGAAATATGACAGATTTGGAATGGTTCACCGGCAGTTACGTATGATAGGATTAATAAGATGCGGATAGTGCTTTTGATATCCGCAGTAAATATCGGGACAGATACCGGGGGTACAGATATGGAAGTAAAGAAAGCGGATAATCCCTTATGGGACAGCAAGCTGAGTACCGAAGAAAAGCTTGACCGTCTTGTTAAGGAACTTACCATCGATGAAAAGCTGCATATGCTCGCATCGGGATCCAAGGGAATAGAGCGGCTCGGAATACCTGACTGTCTTCTTGGCGGTGAGGCGGCACATGGCGTTGTTGCAAGGAACTGGCAGAACGGAGAGATAGTAAAGGATACAACCACCTCTTTTCCACAGCCCATAGGCATGAGTTCATCATGGGACAAGGATGCTATCCGTGAAGCAGGCAAGACAGTGGGCAGGGAAGCAAGGATCTGTTATTACAGGCGTCCCTGGGGAGGCCTGTCCAGATGGGCGCCTACCGTGGATCTTCTGAGAGATCCCAGATGGGGAAGGAATGAAGAAGCATACGGTGAGGATCCGGTCCAGGTAGGGGCAATGGCCTCATCATATATAAAGGGTATACAGGGAGAGGATAAGGATCACCTTATGGCTGCCGCTACCCTTAAGCATTTCTATGCAAATAATACGGAGATAGGACGCGGATGGAAGAATTCCACCATCAGTCCCCGCAATAAATATGAGCTCTATATCGAACCCTTCAGACGCTGTATTGAGGACGGCAGAGCAGAGGGAGCAATGGCTGCATATAACAGGATCAATGGTGTGCAGGGACTATTCAATGAGGAGATGAATACGCTTCTCAAGGATGAGTTCGGGCTTACACATACGGTATCCGATGGCGGTGCGATGGAACTGTCCGCAGCCTTCAGCCATGCTACGGCAATGGATGCGGAGACTGTTGCAAGGTCCATAAAGGCGGGTATCGATGCGCTCAGCGGACGACCTGACGGGGTATATGCCGCTGCTGCAGAAGCCTATGAGCTGGGTCTGCTTACGGAAGAGGATATGGATACTGCCATCAGGAACGTATACAGGACCAGGATAAGGCTGGGACTTTTCGAAGACAGGGATGACAGAGAGGCCCTTGGTGAGCTGTGCAGTGAGGAGGCTCACAGAGTATGTAAGGACCTTACGGACAGGTCTCTGGTTCTTCTTAAGAATGACGGGGTACTGCCAATAAATGAAGATACACTCGGCTCGTCCGTGCTGATAGGTCCTGTCGGTGACAAATGGTACAAGGACTGGTATGAAGGAGAAGAACCTGAAAGTATATCCCTGCTTGACGGATTGAAGAAGATCGCCGAAGAGGGCGGATCCGGTACGGATGTAAGGTATATAGAAGCCTGTGACCGGATCGCATTAAAATGTGGAAATAAATATCTTGCCGCAGGGGATGAGGGCAGGATCGGATTGTATGATAATGCGGATGTCTATGTGCTGGAGGACTGGGGCGAAGAGTCATACACATTGAGAAATGCGGCAAACGGTAAGTATCTGAGTACTCATCTTGCAGGGGATGCAATAGAAGGAATAGCCGCTGCCGAGGAAGCAGGTGGGGGAACCAATACCATTGCAGGCAAGGTCTACTGTGATTCGGACAGGATATTCAGCTGGTTCGATCTTGAAGTGTTCAGAATGGACAAGGCGAGTTCCGGGGACGGTCAGACAGAGCAGATCATCATGCGTGACCGTTTCGGAAACAGACTGTATGCCGACAAGGACGGATATATTGTCACTGCAAAGGAAGATTATCCCGGACTGACACCGCTGTCATTTATAACCGAAGTAAGGAGCAGCGGAATGGATGAGGCGGTATCGGCTGCAGCAGATGCCGGAACAGTAATCATGGCACTTGGTCACAATCCCATGGTCAACTCCAAGGAAGAGATCGACAGAGCTACCATAGAGTTCATACCTTATCAGCAGAAGCTTTTTGATGAAGTGTATAAGGTCAATCACAATATCATAGTCGTACTTATGAGCGATTATCCATTTGCCGTAAATGAGATAAACGAAAAGGCAAAGGCGATCCTTTGGTCGGCAACAGGATCCCAGTGCATGGGGCAGTCCATAGCAGATGCACTGGCCGGAAAGGTTCATCCTGCAGGAAGACTGACTCAGACCTGGTACAGATCAGATGAGGATCTGCCCTCCATCGATGATTACGATATCATCCAAAAGGGGCGTACCTACAGGTATTTCGAAGGTGAGGTTCTCTATCCCTTCGGATACGGACTGACATATTCTTCATTTGTCTTCAGTGATCTGACGGTATCGGTAAGAGAAGCGGAAGCGGTTAGGAAAGAGACTGTAAGACGTAAGGTATTCGGCCAGCCGGTGGGAGTATATGATGCTATTCGCGGTGACGGAAGAGTGCTCGATGTGGAGGTTACCGTTACCAATGCAGGTGATACCGTATCGGATGAAGTGGTCCAGATATACGCATCGGTAACGGGCAGCCGGGTAAAGAGGGCAAAAAAGCAGCTGATCGGATTTGAAAGGGTAAGAGATATCATTCCCGGAGAATCGAGAAGCGTAAAACTGACGATCCCGGCAAGAGAGCTTGCATATTATGATGTAGTCCGTGAATCACTGATCATCGAAGAGGGTGATTACCTGATCACCGCAGCTCCTTCAAGCCTTGACCGCGGAGCATCTGAGATGATCTACATAAACGGTTCATCGAGAGGCGTCCGTGATATGTCGTCGAAAATAAAGGCCGACCATTTTGATGAGTCTGACGGTGCACAGATCGTGGAGGGACTATACGGATACAGCGCTCTTGTGGCGGAGACTCCCGGAGTATACGATCCTCCTTTGAATGGACGCTTCAGCGCAGTATATAATGACTGCAGACTGCCTGAAGAGGCACAGACTCTGAGGATACACGGGATAGCACCTAAAGAGGCGAAAGTAATTGTTTATATCGATGATGTTAAGGCAGGAGAGATATCCTTCAACACCCGTGATTACGAGAAGAAGCCTTCTGAAGCCAGAAATCATATGCCAAGAGCCGTTATGGCTGAAAATGACCGCAGGAGGTCACTGCCTCTTTTGTGGACTGACATAATGATACCGCTGAATCTGAATTTCATGGCAGACAGAGGGGCGGATGCCCGTCACAGTATAAGGATAGAGGCTGCAGGCCCCTTCAAGTATGACTGGTTTACAATGGTATGATGATATTATGTTATAATCTGAACTGATGAACGGACGCATGCTGACTGATGATGAAAGAAATACATATGGATCATAAAAAGGAGAGTTGGGTGTGGAAAATATTCAGGTGAAACAGCCTAAACTATCGGATCTGACACTCGAAGAACATGGCCCCCTCATAGAGATCAATTACCGGCATTCCGCTCACGGAATGGCGATGGGCAGCGGGACTTCATGCAGCGAAGACATTGTGTGGCAGGACGATGGAAGTGTTCTGATCGAATCCAGGGATCACAGTAATGGCACCGACAAGTATGAAAAATATCTTGCGGGGAGTGCAGCGGCTGAGAAACTCCGTCAGTATGTAAAGGATGCCCATCTTGCCGAGATGGCACAGATAGAACCTATCCCGTCCCCGTATCAGATGACTGACTATTCATCCAGTTCACACATGAAATTCACCTTTGATGACTGTAAGGACGGTATGCGGGCGAAGGTCACCAGGAGTCTTGATCTTGGTTCCTACTGGAAGCTTCAGGGTGATGCTGTCAGAGGGGTATACGACCTCATAAAGGAGTGTAAGGATACAGGTTCCTGTCTTGAGAAAAATGAAAGCTCCTATGATACATATGCTCCCGGAACAGGCGTAGCAGGGTTTATGGGATTAGGCATGGGAATGTTTGGAGGAAGCCCCTCTGCATCATCTGCGGGTACATGGAAGTGCAAATGCGGTGCGGATAATGACGACACTGCTAAATTCTGCCCTGATTGTGGAACTCCCAGGCCTTCAGACGACTGGAAATGTCCTGAGTGCGGTGCGATCAACAGCGGCAGATTCTGCGCTGAATGCGGAACCCCCAAGCCCTGGAAATGTCCGGTCTGCGGTGCAGAAAACAGAGGTAAATTCTGTGCTGAATGTGGAACTCCAAAACCCTGAGTGCAACGTATATATACGTGCAGTAAAGGTCAATGATCCATGTGGCTGCTGCCCGGTGTAAGGGCAGCAGTTTTTGATCGATAGATCGGACGCTATTTTTGATAAATTCAGAAAAAACAGCGTATAAATGGTATAATATTCCTGTTGCATATATTAGGTACCGGATACAGGTCAAGGAATACCCAAATGCTTAAGATGATCCTGATGATGTACGTTACTCTGGTCCCCGCAATACTGTCAGGGATCATGAATATGGTGTGGTGCAAAACCTCACTTCTTAAAGCACTTAAAAAGCCCATGGATATGGGCAAATGTCTTTCTGATGGGAAGAGGATCTTCGGAGACAATAAAACCTGGAAGGGTTTTCTGGGATATCTCATTTTCAACACATTTTTCTCGATCATCTGGGGCTTTGTCTGCAAAGCTGCCGGGATCGAATATCTGAATTTCTTTTACTGTGATCACGAAAATACTCTGCTTTTTAATATATTTATCGGATTTCTGATCGGATGCGGATATGCGCTGTTTGAGCTTCCGAACAGTTTTCTTAAGAGAAGACTGGATATCACACCCGGAAAAACAATTTCGGGTTTTTGGAAGGTCTTTTTTATATTTCTGGACCAGGCGGATTCGGTATTCGGATGTGCACTGGTCGTGTGGCTATTCTATGATCTGGGACTCGGACTCTATCTTCTCTATGTTCTGGTCGGAGCACTGACCCACATCATATTGAATGTTCTGTTGTATCTGGCACGGCTCAGAAAGAATCCGTTCTGAAAACTGATCGAACGTATAAAAAGGAGATCATATGATCGTAAAACTTGAAAAAGAAACCATTCAGGAAGAGAAGCTGGGAAATAAGGGGAAGTTCCTGCTTCAGATGAAAAAGCAGGGATTCAATGTGCCCGGAGGATTCATACTGGACAGCGATGTATATGATGAAGTGATCGAATCCAATGGTATTGGGGAGAAGATCAACAGTGCACTCAGTGAACTAACTGCCGAAAATGCACGTGAGATATCAGACAGGATCACCGGATGGTTCGACGGAGCTCTTATCCCTGAGAAGATACTTGAAGAGATCAATATGCTTGCAGGCGATGATGTTCTGTATGCGGTCAGGAGCAGCGGAAGCAAGGAGGATCTTGCGGAGTATTCCTTCGCCGGCCAGTATGACACCTTTCTGAATGTGGGAAAGAGCGGCCTTGAAGAGGAGATCCTTGCCTGCTACAGATCCATGTTCAGCGAAGTTCTTCTTCAGTATGTTGCCGGCAAGAATATCGATCCCGCATCCATGAAGATGTCTGTTGTAGTACAGGAAATGGTGGATGCGGTTTGCAGCGGTATCTGCTTTACCGTCGATCCCGTTAACGGATATGACAGGGAGATGGTGATCGAGGTGTCTGAAGGACTTGGTGAAAATATAGTAAGCGGCAAGACCAAGCCTGAGCAGTACAGATACAACTGGTATGACAAAAAGCAGGTTGATGCAGAGGACAGTCTCAGTTTTCTGACAGAAGACAAGGTGACTGAATACGGAGATACCTTCGCACAGATACAGCAGTTCTTCGGCTATCCCTGTGATATTGAATTTGCAATAAAGGATGATGTCCTGTATATACTTCAGGCAAGAAAGATAACCAGTATCAGATACAACGGGATAAAGGATATGTGGAGCACCGCAGATTTCAAGGACGGAGGTGTATCCGCTACTATCTGCACTCCTTATATGTGGAGCCTTTATGAATATATCTGGGAATTCTCTCTAAGGAACTTTATAGTCAGGTCCGAGATACTGAGAGATGATGAGCTTCCGGCAAAGCTCGGAGAGATGTTCTACGGACGCCCTTACTGGAATATGTCTGCCGTTAAGAAGACCATGAGCCAGATCATCGGATATAAGGAAAGGGAGTTCGATAATGAATATGGCATCATAGGCGATTATGAAGGTGATGGAGAAACCTTTAAGATAACCCCTTCATCAATATCCAAGATGATCCGTATAGTTATCAATCAGAGCAGGATACTTAAGTCCAGAAGAGAAAATGCAGAGAGATATAAGAAGGAACTGCTCGATCTTTACTATGATTATAAAGAAAAATATGACACTCATGCCATAAAAGACATCGAGAAGAGCTTCTATCGCATTACAAAAAAGACATATCTCAGGAGCGAGACAACATACTTCTGGCAGATCTTCATAAATACTGTCCATCAATCCCTCTATAAGGACAGTCTTCTTAAGTATGTATCCGAGAGCGAATATCTGTCACTTCTCGGAAGTATCGACAATATTTCCCATCTGCTTCCATTCTATGAGATGTGGGATATCTCCAGAAAGATAAGAAAGGATAATGATTCATACAGATACTGGACGCAGACTGATGCTGTGGGAATAGCATCCTCTCTTTCCGATGAAAAATACTGTCTGTCAGATGTACAGTCACTTATAGATAAGTACGGTTATCACTCGGACAAGGAACTGGATATAACATATCCCTGCTATTATGAAGAGCCCGAAGTGATGGTGGGAATGGTGAAGGATATGGTTGATCTGGAAGATTCCTATTCTCCGCTCGAGGATAAGAAGAACGGTCAGATGATGTACAGGAGTGTTCTCAGAAAGATCAAGGCCAAAGTTTCTCCCTTTACTTATAACAAGATATGTAAAAAAGTCTTGGGCATGAGGAATATGCTCTGGTGGAGAGAAGAGTTCAGGGATGTATCCACCAGATTCTATTATATGCTGAGAATGTACACCCTTGAGTATGCGGGACTTCTTACCGAAAGAGGTGTACTTGAGAATAAGGAAGATGTATGGTTCCTGAAGGTCGGTGACCTGTGGGACTATATTGAGGGTAAAAAGAAAGCAGAAGATCTTAAGGATATCATCACCAGGAACAGGTTCTATTACAATGCCTACAGGAATTACATGAGTGAGAATGAGATCGGAACAGTTTTCAGTAACAGACCTGCTGATTCGGAAGAGAAGCGTTCTCAGATCAAGGGTCTGGGTGCCAATAACGGAGTAGTGACAGGCGTTGCCAGAGTCATTGAGGATTTCACACAGATAGACAGACTTGAGGAAGGTGACATCCTTGTCACAAAATTCACCGATACCGGCTGGACTCCCAAGTTCGCCATTTTATCCGGAATTGTCACCGAATACGGCGGAATACTGTGCCATGCAGCCATCGTATCAAGAGAGTACGGCATCCCCGCCATAGTATGCTGCAAGGATGCAATGTCGAAGATCAAGGATGGTCAGATCATTACAATAGACGGAAGCACGGGAAATGTTACAATAAAGTAGAACAGGATCTATGAAGATATATGACAGGAAGAAAACAGAATATGAGGAGATAACCCAGTACGGTCAGGAGAAGCTCAGATTCCTGTACGGGAATCCTCTGGGCAGAGTCCTCCTGAAAATAGCGGTATCGCCTGCTGTGTCGGATCTGTACAGATTCCTTAACGGAAGGAAGTCCAGCGTAAAAAAGATCCCCGGTTTTATAGAAGAAAACCACATCCGCATGGAGGATTTTGAAGACAGGGAATACAGATCCTTTAATGATTTCTTCACGCGCAGGCTCCGGGATGGGGCAAGGAAGATCGAAACAGACAGGAACATTCTCATATCACCGGCGGATGCCAAGCTGCTTGTCTATAACATTGACGACGATCTACGGATGAACGTTAAGGGAAGGACATACACCCTTGAAGAGATTCTTGCGGATGATAAGTACTGCGAAGAGTATTCGGGAGGATATTGCCTTGTGTATCGTCTATGTGTGGATGATCTGCACAGGTACTGCTTCATAGATGACGGAAGGCTTAAAGGCCGTAAGACCATAAAAGGAAAGCTGCATACCGTGAGCTCTCTTTCCGCAGATCATAAGATCTATAAAGAGAACTTCAGGGTAGTGAACGTAATGGACACAGAGAATTTCGGAAGAGTGATCCATATCGAAGTGGGGGCACTTCTTGTGGGAAGGGTTGTAAATCATGACGTGAGGAGTTTTACAAAGGGTGAGGAAAAGGGATATTTCGAACCCGGAGGTTCCACAATAATCCAGATCTTC
>JAEEGG010022860.1_pt1 | contig 12268 bp, 16 predicted proteins | sample 9134161 | NCBI WGS metagenome assembly JAEEGG01 (sample SAMN16246543, study PRJNA631951) | gut metagenome | biome: gut microbiome; feature: rumen; material: CR-attached | host: Bos | place: Iran: Karaj | collected 2018-10
GTGGAGCTGAAGACAGTCTTCAAGGATGCAGTTATTTTGCAGTGGTCCTACATCCCTAGACCCGTGCAGAGATGGCAAGAGAGTTTTAACGAGTAATTAACCCCGAGGTGGGCGAACCTTCGCCCACCTTTCAAAGAAACCCGAGACTATGATTTACCACAAGATGACCGACCGAGACCTGGAGAGACTGCAAAGCTTGGCAGTAGAGGCCGCCCTGATAGTGCAGGACTATAGACCAGCTGGAACCGACACAATAGAGTGGATGGCGCAGTGTGACCAGTACCGAGAACTGGCGATGATGGGCAGCTACTGCCTTCTTGAACTCACAACACGAAACAAGGAAAGGAGGCAACAATGAGACCGACAGAGAGAACTTGCTACTTCTGCAAATTTGCCTGTGCCTGTGGATGGCACCTATGGTATTGCGAAAAGCACGATGAAGACGTGAGCGAGCAGAGTAGCTGTGAGGATTGGGAAGAAGATAACTAAACATGGAAAGGACACCGAACAATGACTTGATCGGTGTCCTCGCTTTTTGGGCGCGGCTCGCTTCGCTCGCTGGTTCCCCCTATAACGCACCGAAACTCACGGAAACCCGATTCGGGATCCGTGAGTTTTTTTGTGTCTTTTAAGGAATAGAATGTGTAGATTAATTTTGCCGCATAGAAACCTCGCTTCGCTCGGTTCTATGCTTTTATGGTAAAATGAAATGATATGGCTATTACACTCTCAACTCAAATACCGCAGCTCTTGTTCTCCTCAGCAATCCCCGACCTCGCCATCAACACCGACGGCGATGGCGAGGTGGAGATTGCATTGACCTCGGCTGGCGCCACGGTGTTCACGGCGAGCCACTTCCCATACAACAGGCAGATAAAGGTGTTTGACCTTCGGTCGGTAGTGGAAATGTTCATGCGTGAGCAAGGCTCAGCGATGAAGGACTTCACGGTTACTGCGACTGAAAACGAAGTAACCCATCAACTATGCTCTTTCAAGGTGATCTACCTTGAGCATCGGTTTGATGGGGACATCTCCGAGTTCCTTAGGAATAACTTCCTCACGAACACGTCATCGAAGATGACTTCGGAGAACGCTTTGGAAAGACTGACTCTATACCTGGATGCCAACCAGAGCGAGAGGGTGAGATATGAGATAGTAACGCAGCGTGAGGGAGAAGAAGCGCAACTGACAGTGTGCACAGAGAATATATATAGCTATGCTAATCCCAAACTTGTTGAAGTAAGCATTTCGTGTGAGGTGATCAGGAGAATGGCGAACATAGACCAGGCTACAAAGTTGCTGGCGGTGAGTATTCATGTCGGCGAGAGGGCGTTGACCTACTACGTCTCACAGCGTGAGCCACAGATAAGGATGTTCTTCCGTAATGCCTTCAACGTCTTTGAGTGCTGCGAGCTCGAGGCTGTCACCACTCAAATCGCCGAGTCGGAACGCTCGATAGCGGTCACGAACCGCATCAGCACGTTCTATAACCAGCGCAACGAGAAGAAATATGAGGTGGAGACATCCGGACTCACATACGAGCAGGCTCAATGGATTGAGCAGCTGTTCTACTCGCATGACGTGCGCATGGGAAAACTTGATGAAGAGATGGAACCGTGGGATATTGATTTCGCACTTCTTCCGAAAGTGCTCATCACGGACTTCACCTGTGAGATCGACGACAGTGACGGCGAACTCAACACGGTGAAGTTCACATACCAGTTCGCGGACCGCAGAACTTGGCTGCAGACGGACTACCTGACGGTAGATCACGATAGGATTTTCACCGAACAATATGACCCGACATTCCAATAATGGCCAACTCAATACACATATCAACACTTCGCAAGATTCTCAAGGCTGGTGACCCTGTGGACCTAAAACTATGGACGAAATCAGGAGAGATCCAGGAGTGGAGAAGTTGCATTCCGCTACGCTACAATTTCTACAAGGGAACACGGCAAATCAAACTGCTCAACAGCGGACAAATCCGTCAGTTGAGGGATGTTTGCGTGTTCATGATTAATGATATGGAAGTGTTCTTGTAACTCACATATAACCCACATGTAACTATGGAACTACAATTTAACTCAGTAGAGACTATTGCCAACTTGAATGCTTCGGCGGCATTCCAGGTTGACAGCGGAAAGGTGTTCAAGGATGATGTGGACATCTGTCCGGTGATTATCGACAAGAAACTGTCGTACATCCCTTGGGGTGGAGACAATAATCTGCCATACCACATCCTTGACCTTATTGAGAGCGACGAGACGCTCTCAACCTGTCAGCAGTTCAACGCGGAGGTGTGCTATGGCAGTGGTCTTCGTTATAACGTTGACGAAAGCACCAAGGCTGTCAAGCAGGAGGTCGAGGACTTCCTTCTTGACAACGCCGTGGCGCAGTACTGGCTCGGTGTGTGCCATGACTTCAAACACTTCGCGTTTTGCGTCTCGGTCATCATCCTCAATGCCGAAGGCAATAAGGTGGTGAGGCTGATTCGCAAGGAGGCGTGCTACTGCAGGCTCTCTCCTGCGGAGAAAGACGGCAGCATAAAATACCTTCTTTATGCTAACTGGCGCAATGTCATCGCTTCGCGTGATGACATCGAGGTGATTGACCTGCTGGATGTAAACAGTCCGTGGCGAGACCTTGCCATTAGGATGGGCAAGATCGCTGGCGATGACGGCAAGACCGCCATTCGCACCAAGTCGCGCAAGTTTGCCGTGCTGACACGTGTCCCGACACCCGACAGCACTTATTACCCCATACCTTATTACGGTTCGCTGTTCCGAGGGAAATGGTACAACATCAAGCAGCTCATAGGGATGGCGAAGGAGGCGAAGCTCAAGAACATCGCCCCCATAAAGTACCAGATTGAAATCAGCAACAAGTACTGGGATTCAATCTTCAAGAGCGAGGGAATCACTGACCGCAAGGAGCAACAGAAACGCATCGTCAAGGAGAAGCAGCAGATTCTTGACTTCCTCACCGGAGTCGAGAACGCTGGCAAGGTGTGGTTCTCCACATTCTATGTGGCTCCCACTGGAGATGTGCAGCACGAGGTCGTAATCAACAAGATTGACAACGACAAGGAAGGTGGCGACTGGTCCACCGACATACAGGAGGCGGTGAACATGTTCTGCTTCACTATGCGTGTGCACTCGAACCTCGTGGGTTCGGTGCCAGGCAAGTCGCAGACCAACAACAGCGGTTCGGACAAGCGTGAGCTATATACTATCGCTCACTCCTTGCAGAAACCGTATCACGACCTGCTCTTCACCGTGCATCGTATGATAATACGCTTCAACGGATGGAAGGGAGCATATCCTGACTGTCCGTTCGTGCAGCTCACATTGCTTAGCGAGCATGTGGATGCGCAGGAAGTAAGTATAAACAACCAAAAAACTAACAGCAATGAAACAGAAGAAAAAAATTGATTGGGAACAGCGGCGCTATGAGATGGTGAAGGAGGCATTCCCGATGTTTGTCTTATTAGACAACATAGATGGTACAGACATGAAAAAGCTCAATGATGATTGGCTTGAAGACAATCTTGATACTTGGACTTGGGAAGAAACTGTTGCAGCCAGGGCTATTGACTTCGTGGACGAAGTATTGAGACAACTGAAACATAGAGATCCTAAAATCGACAGGAAAGATGAGGATTATTACATCAGACAACGATCTTAGGCGTTATCTGCCCAACGCTTTTGACACTGTGGAAGGCGAAGCACCGTTCTACGACAAGGTGCTGCCATGGATGGAGGCAGCGGAACGCTGGCTGTTAATGCAGTTCATAGGCGATGAGTTCGCTGACGCTCTCATCGCTATGGAAGATGATGAGCCGCTGAAGATGACCGCTTGCAGCGTGGTGGCTCATGAGGCACTGATGCGTGCCGTGCCGTCGCTTGACTTGGTGCTCACTCCGAATGGATTCGGTATCGTGAGCAACCAGAATGTGGCTCCTGCAAGCCGTGACCGTGTGGTAAGGCTTGTCAACTCGCTGGAGGCGAGTCGTGACATCGCCATAGAGCAGATGCTGCAGTATCTGTTCCAGAACGAACGCTGGTTTGCCACATCGAAACGCCGATGGTTCACCGCTACGCTGTTCCCGAATATCGACCTGGCAAACCTGTGTGGCATCGCAGAGAAACGATGGGCTAACTACCTCGCTCTACGCCTGAAGGCTGTAGAGGTGGAGCAGCGCATCGCAGAGGAGTATATCTCGCCCGAGCAGATGGACGTGCTGCGTGGCGAGGTGATAGGCATTGACTGGTCGTTTACGGTCGCTGACCGTCTGCATCTGCGTGTCATTGAGCAACTGCGTTCCATTGTGGTGAACGTGTTGCAGGGCAATATGCTGGACATTCAAGGTCTGCGTGACATCGTGGATCTTATGCGGAAGAATGAGGAGTATTTTGCCGAGTTCGCCAACAGCGACACGGCGAAACTGTTCACCCCACCAATCTTTGAGAATAAAAAGAAAGCACATGGATACTGGTTCTAAGACTATCGACATCAAACTTCCCACACGATGGGAAGATTTGACTCAAAAGCAGCTGCGCTACTTGTTCACACTCATAGCGCAGGGGTATTCCATCGATGAAGTCAAGGCATTCTGCCTTTTCCGATGGAACAAGATCTCTATCCTTCATCGCTATGGCGAGAAGGGATATATGTGCAAGAAGGGTAAGCAGCGGTTCGTTATCACTGCGCTACAAGTGGCGCAGGCAGTCGCTGCGCTCGACTGGCTCAGAACGCTGCCGGCATATCCCATCCGTCTGCAACGGATAGGCAGACTCCATGCCCTACCAGCAGACTTCCAGGGAGTGCCGTTTGAGACATTCATCGTGTGCGATAACCTCTATCAAGGTTATATCTCCACTCAGAATGAGCAGCTGCTTGACGAGATGGCTCACCATCTATACAGAAGCAAATACTTTTCGTTGATCATTCGCCTATCTCCAGCAGATAGAATAAATGTGTTCTACTGGTTCGCATCGCTCAAGGCGATGCTTTCAAAGGAGTTCCACAACTTCCTGCAACCCGCCACTTCGGACAATGCGAATCTGCTTGACAGCGACAGATCTCAATACGAGATTCTAACTGCCGCAGTCAATGCGCAGATAAGGGCATTGACCAAAGGTGACGTCACAAAGGAGAAGGAGGTTCTCGCTCTCGACACGTGGCGTGCGCTCACGGAGCTTGACGCACTCGCACGCGAGTACCAGGAAATAAACACTAAATACCCACACAAATGAACGAATACCCACAGGGCATCTGGAATGCCACAGAATATTTCAAGCATCTGACCGCAACCAACCGCCTCGCAAAAAGTGAAGGTTTCACCTTTTGCTCTGTCAGCGGATTGGACGGTTTTGAGGAAGCCCTTGACCACATGCAGAGGTCAAAGGCTTTTATCTGTGTCTCGGACATCGCCAATGGCTACATCGAACTTCACAACACGCCTCGTACACGGCGAGTGAAGACGGTGTTCCTCGCTATGCGCCATCGTATTGACGATATGAGGGCACGCAACAACTGTATGGACACACTGCGTGAGGTGTTCCGTCAGTTCATGAGCAAGCTCATACTGGAGAAGACGAAACTGGAGAACCACTGCATCTACATAGACCCTCGAATATCGTTCAACGAGATTGACCGATATTTCTTCTCGGGCTGCGCTTGCGCCTATTTCCAGATAGCAGTGGATGTATATACTGACCTAAGAATCAATCCCGATGAATGGAACGAATAGGATAACAGAGCAGCAGGCAATAGATGCTCGAAAGAAGTATGTAATGGCGTTCAATGACACGATGCTCCGCATCTGGCAGGAGAAGATAACAATGCTCAATGTCATTGACACTGGAGCACTGCTTGCTTCGCCCAAAGCTCTGCCTGTACGTGCCGACGGCAGATTCTTTGAGGTCGGGCTGTCGCAAGCATTCCTCGAATATGGTCTTTGGCAAGACTATGGCACTGGTCGTGAGACTCCGCGAGGTAACCCTGGCGACATCGGCAGAGCGAAGCGTCGCCAAAGGCGCAAATGGTTCAGCACCAAATATTATGCATCGGTGATGAATATCAAGGAGTTCCTCGAAGAGAACCTAGGATGGCAGTTCTGCGGACTGATTAGCTCGGCTCTATCGAAAGATTTTAGGATAAATCATTAATAATAATGAAATTTGTTGTACCTTTGGAGTATTAATAATACTTGATGTAAAATGAAGACAAAATTATTTTTATTAATTCTAATAACTATCTTTACTATAACATCATGTGGTGATGATAAAGATGAGCCGAATTCTCAAACAAATAATGGTGAGTTATCAATTGACCCATATTTTAAATATGTAGGTCTTTCGTTTGTTGAAATACAAAATGATTTTTCAGTTCCTTTAGAATACAACGGAAATAATTATTATTTAAATAATCAATGGATATATAATTATTTGTTTAATGTAATCTTTTGGGTTACAGATGAAAAACCTTGTTCTACAGTAACTCTTAGGATGAAAGATGAAAAGTCTGCGTCATTTGAACATTTTAAGATATTCACTAATGAAGCATTATTAAGTTTAGGTGAGCCAAAATCCACAGCCTTTCTTCATGAGGTTGAAGGAGGTCATGATATCCTTTTTCAAATAACTACACCTCATAAAAAGGGTGCTTATAATGAAACAATAAACTTTGCAGAAAAAAACAATGTTTCAAAAATAGGAAACTCATGTGAAATGATATGGGAAAAGAATGGATATAATATCAAATATCGATTCAGTAGTGAACTAAGTTCAATCTATCACCAATTTAGTATATATATAACTAAATAATAGATTATCAAATAATATATAACTCACCTCCGTGGTGAGTTTTTGTCTTTTATAGTGTGATTCAATCATAGTAGTTTTGCGTCAAGAAACCGCAAAACTTTTTTATTATGATTGACACAACACAACTGACTCAACTTATCTCCGCATTCCGTGTGGAGACCGAGAAGGAGTCGATCTCGCCGGAAACCGTCGGCTCACTCCTTCAGAACATCACTGACTTGCTCGCCAATGCGTCAAGCACTACCGAGCAGCAGATTTTCGAGAACTGGAAAGCGATTCTCTCGCAACTCAACCTCGTTGAAGACATCGGTATAGGTGTGGAAGGTGTTGAGAGCGTGAACATCGCCATCTCTCTGCGCGACCTCGCCAACGGAGGACACTCTGCACGCCTTTTCAACATTCCTCCTGCAACACCGCTACGCGCTGGTGTAATGACTGCTCAGCAAGCAAACACCCTGATGAACCTTGAAGCAGCTGTTGGCGCATTGGAACTCGCCGTCGTGAATATCGGCAACAAGAACGCTGAGCAGGACTCGCGCCTTGACATCATTCAAGGCGGCCACTCGGTGATTACAGCCATCGAGCAGGGAAGCAAGAACACTGAGAAGGTGTATTTCAACATCCGAAAGCAGAATCTTGCCACTGGTGAGGAGTACAACAAGAGCAACAACAAGGAGATTGCCCCCGCAACCAACGAGTACGCTGGCGTGATGACGAAAGCCCATGTCCAGGCACTGGAGAAAGCAGCGCAGGATATAGGCTACCTTTGGCATCATGTCAATTTGCTGCGGCAACCGCAGCTGTATGTGACAGGTGTCTATAACCGTCCACATACTAAGGACAGTGTGTATCTGGGAGTGGAGTTCACGGACGTGTGGACAGGCACCATTATAGAGGCCGGCGACGACATCGAGATTCCTGGAGCCACCGCACAACAGGCTGGCGTGATGACAGCGAAGCACGCAAAACGTCTTGATGACGCTGAGCGCGACATCTTCAACCTGAAAAAGGCTTCGGCAAATGGTGGACAACCGATGTACCACATCTCTGCCGAAGTGAACAACGAGGAAGGAAACCACCTAGTTATCAAGGGTGCAAAGCAACTCCTTGACATGGGATATATCCCTTACCTTTTCCGTTTCTCGAAGAAAAGCAACCGCTTTTACCGAGACAATTATCATGGACCAGTCCGTAAGGGATGGAACCGTGTAGGTCAGAGCAAGGGGGCAATCAAGATTGATAATGGAGGAAACGTGTCTATTGACGTTGGCGTTCTTAAGCATACTGAGATAGACATCAATCCTTACGTTGGTGAAGACAGCTATCAAAGAGCAGCCAAGTGGTTTGTCGATGACCGTATGAAAAACGGCTACCGTTACACATCATTTGGTAAGTCGAGAATAAGAATCACATACAGAAATGCAAACAGGGAGTTGAAAACCCATAAGGTGAGACTGACTTTCGGCATAGCATTCTCGAAGCAGGAAACCCGTCCTCGTGAGAAATTCGACATGGGGTCGCTGGTGTCAAACATGGCTGTTTTCCACGTGGCGACTGATCCAAAGGAGCAAGGCACCAGATACACATGGATTTTCGAGAAATAAAAAAAGGTGAGCCTGAGCTGCACCTAATTGTGAGGCTGAGCCTGAGCTGCAGCCATAAAACGTGTGTGAGCCTGAGCTGCACACATTTAATCATGCAAAATTACTCATAAATCTGTAAATACCAAAGAAAAAACACAAAAAAAATGGAGATTTTTTTTGACACTCTGAAAAACGCATCACTGCACATCCATGCAGTGTGGCTGGCGATTGCTTACATAGCTGTAATAATCGCTATGGCAGTTGACTTCGTTGCTGGTCTTCGCAAGGCGAAAGCGGCAGGCATAGCATCTAACTCACGTGGTTATAAAATGACCACGGAGAAGGCTGCGAAATACTTCTTGCCGATGCTCTGCCTGACTTGCGTCGACCTGATGACATCGGTCATACTGCCGGCACCGTTCTTCACGATGCTCATGGCTGGCTTCAACATCTTCTGCGAATGGAAGTCAGTGATGGAAAGCACCCACGACAAGCAGGAACTGCGAGACAAGGCGAACACGTTCAATGTAATCGTGAAGAACAAGGACGACATTGCGGCCATCATCATGCAGGCTATGCAGATGATGGAGAAGAAAAATGCGATTGAGCGAGACAAAGCTGAGCTTGCTCAAAGCCTTGCGAGCGTGAGCATTTTATCAAACCAGGAACTCGAAAGTAAGAACAATAATACTAACCCAAACACAACCGAAAATGAAGAACAACTTTCTTAATATCGTGCCGCAAGAGGTCATCTCAAACGGCGAACGAACCATCCGCTACAAGGGACGTGACGGAAAGTTCCATGACATCCAGTCGGGAAAAGGAGGCGACTCCCTATCGGTGGAGGAAGTGACCAGGACTATCAATATGTCTCTGACAAACACTACGACAAATATCACTGCAGTTGATTTCACTATGCGCTATGGAGGAGCAAAGATTACCGCCATTGAAATCACAGAGGCAAGATACTCCAGCACATCAGCCAACAAGATCTATTTCGACAACGGCGTGCAGGGGGCGTTTCCTTACTACTACAATCTCGAATCAGATAAGGTAACGTTTGTAAAGGCTGGCAATGGCATTCTTGATGAAATTACACGTTCGACGTTCAACACCGACATGCAGGCTGCTAAGGAATTCTTCCACCGCACCATTGCAACGATCTTAGACCAGCTGTCGCCATATAATATCTACTATTTCATGCTGAAGTCAAATTTCATCAACCGACGATTTGAACTCACAATCAAAGAGAACCACCTTGTCAGTACCGCCAAGGATGGCACGAAGACTGACTACGGTATTATTCATCCTACATACTAACACAAACAAGTTTGAACTATGAAACACAAAGTAATGAACATCAGACCGCAGGAGGTCACTGAGAACGGGGAACGCACCGTCCGCTACAAGGGCAGCGACGGCAAGCTACACAACATCGCAACGGTTTCTGCTAGCGCTATTGATAACGGAGTGATTCTGAGGACCGATGAGCAGAATTTCACCATATCAAATCCACCAAACGGATATAAATTCATTGTCGGAGATGATGTATACCCGACAATCCACAGAGATCTTGACGATGAGTGGCATATTGATTGTGACCTGGAACCGATTATGACTGAGGGTCCAAACCTGGTTGAGTATCTGGAATTTCAGGTTGAGAACAACATCCATGGGGTATTATGCTTCGTAGTTGTGAACGGAAGGGCATATCCTCTATCAGCAACACCGATACATCAGGATATAATCTCCGATCAACCCTTAAAATAGTCTAATTAATTACAACTGATTTTTTAGTCATGGACAACAACAAAGTAGTTATCCTCGGTACTGCGCACGGCATCAACACGCCGGGGAAATGCTCGCCCGACAAGAAGTTCCGCGAGTATAAGTTCAGCCGTGAGGTGATCAACATCCTCAAACCAAAGCTTGAAGCGCTTGGTTTGACGGTATATATCGACATTCCGCAGGACGAGGTTCCACGCCCAGCCGGCTCGGAACTCGCCAAGCGTTGCCGAATCGTCAACGCGCTGTGCGAGAAACACGGCACGAAGAACTGCGTGTATGTGAGTATTCACGTCAATGCCGCTGGCTCGGGTGGAGTGTGGCGCACCGCACGTGGCTTCGCCGTGTATGTGGCGCGCCAATGCTCGGAAGCAAGCAGGCGACTCGCCAAGTCACTCTGTGACACGGCAATCGCCATGGGATTGCGCGGCAACCGCTCCATCCCGAAGGAGCATTACTGGCAGGCGAACTTCTACGTCATCAAGAACACGCGTTGTCCTGCGGTTCTCACCGAGAACCTGTTCCAGGACAACCACGAGGATGTGGAGTTCCTGATGTCGGCAGAGGGAAAGGCGAAGATTGTGGAACTGCATCTGAAATGCATCAAAGCCTACTGTGGTGTATGAAGAAGATGCTCTTGACGCTCGCCGTACTCGCGATGCTCGTTGGCTGTCGCTCGCAGAAGAAAGTGGTGAAGACAGAAATCGCCACCGCTGACACCTGCTCGGTGAGCAGCGCATCCACCATGGCCACCGAGAGGCTAAGGTGGATGGACAGCCTGACTCTCGACCTTGACAGCTTCGAGATTGAATGGCGCATGGCACCGGATCATTTTGCTGACATCGGCAAAATGATGGGTGACACGGCAATGGTCGCATCACGCTCGTCGGCATCTGCTGTGACAGACGGTTTTGCCAAGTTCACAGCGCAACCTCGCACAGGCTCGGTTGTGCTGCGGGCAAAACACGCTTCGGTGGGTAAGGTCGGCAGACTTGAGCGCAACTCTGCGAGTTGCTCTCAGCAAGCCGACAGTGTGGAGCACCACCGCACATCCACTGCCGGCGAGCAGACGGAGAATGCGAAGACTACCATAGCCGAACCAATCGAGATGACATGGGTGCCATGGGCCATTGTGGGCATGGCAGTGGCGATGTTCATCTTCGTGATTTGGCGAATGGAGAAGGAAGATGAAAATAATCAGAGATAATCTTTTTTCATGAAGTGAATTTATATGGTTATTTATTGAAGGCGTTGTGCGTGAGCATAGCGCCTTTTCTTTTTAAACCACTTCTATTAATAATAGTCTAAGTAATAAACATAGTTATAATGAAACCGAATAAGAAAAATATCAATTATTTTTGGCTTGCATTCTTTGGTTGGGCCATATTGATTTTTATACTGTGTTGTACTTTACCAACAAAATTTATCTGGCTTTGGCTAATTATACCTATGTTTCTCATGTTAGGAATTCCATTATATTATATATTTTGGTATTATACTAAAACTCCAGAGGGCCGTGAAGAACTGAAGGAGGCAAAAGAAATGCAAGAATATAAAAGGTTAGTAAAGGAATGTGAAAAGGAAGACCGTAAAGCATATCGACGTCGTTGCAGAGAAAAACTTTTTGATGATAATGACGATCTTGACGATGGTTTTATACCGATGGATAACTTCTTTTCATAATAAATATTTACGGCATCTTGTGATGCCGTTTGTAGTGTTATAGTCCTTCTTGGGTACAATCTGATAACATCTTGTCTCATTTTTTCAAAATTTCATATTTGATAATCAGACAGATAGCAAGTCATTGTCCACGCATTGATAACGATGGGTACTCATTTGTCCTATTGATGTAGTGTTTTATAGGCACTTCAAACCGCCGTTATTGATGTTGAGCGGTTACAAGGATGGTGGAACACTAACCGCCAACTTGACCGATAGAATTGCCGTACCGATGAATTTCTGAAACATATTTTTACTTTGCAAAGTTAGCACATCGCCCACTGCGCAAGGACAAGCCCTGCGGGTTTTGCTGAGAAATCTCCACACCTGCGGGTAGTATTTCTC
>JAEEGG010022861.1_pt1 | contig 12268 bp, 10 predicted proteins | sample 9134161 | NCBI WGS metagenome assembly JAEEGG01 (sample SAMN16246543, study PRJNA631951) | gut metagenome | biome: gut microbiome; feature: rumen; material: CR-attached | host: Bos | place: Iran: Karaj | collected 2018-10
GAAGTGAACGAGCTTCGGCCCTTTGGGCCGAAGCGAATGATACGTAGTCTGCGACGACGTAGTCCGCTCCGCGAGAGGTATTTTTTGCGAGGCGCATGTCCCCGCGAAAAATCATTTCAATTTCATTCGACTCTTCGGACGCGAACTCTGCGAGGCTTTGTAATCTGGTTGGCGCCCGCCTGTTCGGCGGGCGCCGTTTTTTATTCTTCCGTTTCCTGCTTTGCCTGCTGGAATTCCCGGTAGAGGGCGCTGCGGCTGACCGCGAATTCCTCGGCGGCCTGACGCACCGCGTCCCTGGCCGAAAGGCCGGAGGCGAAGAGCGCCTGGGCCCGTTCCAGGGCCCCTGCCCCGTCCGCCGTTTTGTCTTCCTTCGGCGCGCCGGCCACCACCAGGACGAATTCGCCCCGCGCCTCCCCCGCTCCGAAGCGCTCCCTTGCTTCCCCCAGGGTGCAGCGGATCACTTCCTCATGGAGCTTGGTCATCTCCCGGCAAAGGGCCACCGACCGCTCTTCTCCAAAGGCGGCGCAGAGGTCATCCAGGGTCTGGGCCAGCTTGTGGGGAGCTTCATAAAAGACCATGGTTCGCTTTTCGTCCTGCAGGGAGGCTAGGTGCTCCTGCCGCTCCCGCCGGGTGACGGACAGGAAGCCCTCGAAGGTAAAGCGGCCCGTGGGCAGGCCGGAAAGGGCCAGGGCCGACACCACCGCGCTGGGACCGGGGACGGCCACGACCTCCACCCCCGCTTCGGCGCAGAGGCGCACCAGGTCCTCTCCCGGATCGCTGATGGCGGGCATGCCCGCATCCGTCACCAGGGCGCAGCTCTCCCCCGCCAGCAGCCGCTCTAGGATCCGCTGTCCGCTCTCCCGGCTGTTGTGCTCATAGTAGCTGACGAGGCTTTTGCGTATATCCAGATGGTTCAGCAGCTTCCGGCTGACCCGCGTATCCTCCGCGGCGATGAAATCCACCATTTCCAGGGTCTCGGCACAGCGCCGGGAGATATCCCCCAGGTTGCCGATGGGGGTGCCCACCAGATACAGTTTCCCGCTCATAACGTCTTCTCCTCTTCCGTAAACAGGGGCGGCAGGACCTCCAGGCCCTTGCCCCCGCCCTTGACGCCCTCCAGCAGGACGGCGCAAGGGGCGCTGACGGCATCCTTATGCACCAGGCGCAGGCGCTTGGGCTCCAACCCTGCCGCTGTCATGGCGCAGATCAGCTCCCCCAGCCGATCCGGAGGGTAGACGAGGCAGAACTTTCCCCGCTGGCGCATAAGGCCCGCCGCCGCCTGACACAGCTCCTCCGGTGTGAAGCTCTCCCGCCGGGCGATCCCCCGGCTGCCCCCGGCGGCAGGGGCGCTTTGCTTCCAATAAGGCGGATTGGAAACGACGAGGTCAAAGCTGCCGGGCGGGAAAAATTGCCGCCAGTCCCGCAGGTCGCCGCAGCGCACCTCCAAAGCGTAGCCGTTGAGGGCGGCGTTATATTTCGTCGCCTCCGCCGCCTCCGGCAGGATATCCAGGGCGCTCATCCGCAGCGCGGGTTTCCGCCCCAGCAGCTGCAGGCTCAGGGCCCCGCCGCCGCAGCCCAGGTCGCAGGCGGTCTTCGCCCGCCCCAGGCGCACGAAAGCCCCCAGCCACGCCGTGTCGGAGCTGAGGGGGAACACGCCTTCATACTGGCGGTAAAACGGCCCGCCGGGCCAAAGCCGATCTAATTGCGTATCCATGAAGGTAAAAATGAAGAACCGGGGCAAAGCCCCGGTTCTTGTGCATTCAATTTACTCGGCAGAAATCGCATTGACGGGGCAGCTGGCTTCACAGGTGCCGCAGTCAACACATTCATCGGCGTTGATGACGCAAACGCCGCCGTCTTCCTTGATGCACTCCACGGGGCAGTCGTTCTTGCAGGTACCGCAGCCGACGCAGACGCTGGGATCGATTTTACGTGCCATAACGCACCTCCATGTAAGTATCATTCGTATATCACCATATTCTCCGAAAATATCAACACCTAATTTCCGGATGAATCCGGCAGATTCTGGATATGCTAGGAGAGCTCGGAAAGGGGGAATATGAATGCGTGGGGACAACCGGCTCACGCTCCAGTCCAGCCGCGCCCTGACCCTGGCCTTTGAAGCGGCGGCGGAGCTGGGCCACAGCTATGTGGGCAGCGAGCATATCCTGCTGGGGCTGGCCATGGAGGGCACGGGCACGGCGGCCCGGAGCCTGCGCAGCTGCGGCTTCGACGAACGGCGCCTCCGCGGCCTGCTGACGGAGGCAGTCGGCCGCGGGGCCGCCGGGACAAAGCCCGCCCAGGGCTTCACGCCGCGGGCCAAGAACGTCATCGAGGCCGCGGCGGCAGAGGCGGAAAGCCAGGGGCAGAGCCTGGTGGACACCCAGCACCTGCTGCTGGCGATCCTGCGGGAGGGGGACAGTCTTGCCCTGCGGCTCCTCTCCTCCGGCGGACTGGACGGGCGGAGCCTGATGCGGGAGCTCACCGAGCGGACGCCGGAGCGAAGCGGAGGCCGGGGCAGCCCGCGGCAGTCGGGACGGAAAGCGGAAACCAAGGCGCTGAGCGCCTATACCACGGACCTGACGGAGGCTGCCCGCCGGGGCAAGCTGGACCCGATCTTCGGCAGAGAGGCGGAGCTGGGGCGCATGCGGGAGATCCTCTGCCGCCGCACGAAGTGCAATCCCCTGCTGCTGGGGGACCCCGGCGTGGGCAAGACGGCCCTGGCGGAGGGGCTGGCCCAGTCCCTGCTGGAGGAGAACGTGCCGGACAGGCTCTATGACAAGCGCATCCTCTCCCTGGACATGGGCGCGGTGGTGGCGGGCACCAAATACCGGGGGGATTTCGAGGACCGGATGCGGAATCTGCTGGAGGAAGTCAGCGGCGCGGGGGACATCATCCTCTTCATCGACGAGATGCATATGCTGGTGGGCGCTGGGGCCGCCGAGGGGGCCATCGACGCCTCCAATATTCTGAAGCCCCTGCTGAGCCGGGGCATGGTGCAGATCATCGGCGCGACCACGCAGGAGGAATACCGGCGCTATCTGCAGAAAGACACGGCGCTGGCCCGCCGCTTCCAGCCCGTGACCCTGCGGGAGCCCACAACCGAGGAAGCGGTACGTATCCTGACGGGGCTGCGCCCCCGGTACGAAGCCCACCACCGGCTCACCATCAGCCAGGAAGCGGTGGAGGCGGCGGTAAAGCTCAGCAGCCGCTACGTCTGCGACCGCTTCCTGCCGGACAAGGCCATCGACCTGATGGACGAAGCCGCTGCGCGGGTGGTCCTCTCCTCCGCCGGACCGGGGAATGACCTGCGTGCGGTGGAAGCATCCGACGTCGCCGCCGTGGCCGCCGAGTGGACGGGCATCCCCGTGGCCGCCATGACCGAGGAGGAGGGGCAGCGGCTGCGCAGCCTGGAGGACACGCTGAAAAAGCGAGTGATCGGCCAGGACGCCGCTGTGGAAGCGGTGGCCGCTGCGGTGCGGCGGGGGCGGGCCGGGCTGAAGGAGCAGGGCCGGCCCATAGGCTCCTTCCTTTTCGCCGGGCCCACCGGCGTGGGCAAGACGGAGCTCTGCCGCGCCCTGGCGGAAGCCCTGTTCGGCAGCGAAAAGGACCTGATCCGGCTGGACATGTCCGAGTATTCAGAGAAGTTCACCGCTTCCCGCCTTATCGGCGCGCCGCCGGGCTACGTGGGCTCCGACGAAGGAGGGCTGCTGACGGAGCTCATCCGACGCAGGCCCTACAGCGTGGTGCTTTTCGACGAGCTGGAAAAAGCCCACACGGAGGTCCTGGACCTGCTGCTGCAGATCCTGGAGGACGGACGGCTCACCGACGCCCACGGACGGATAGCAGATTTCCGCAACGCCATCGTCGTCATGACCACCAACGCGGGCTCCGCTGCCATCATGGAACACCGCGCTCCTCTGGGCTTCCTCCCGCCGGGAACGGCGCCGGACCGGGAGGAGCCGGTCCGGCGGGAGCTGCGGCAGGTATTCCGGGCAGAGCTGCTGAACCGGGTGGACGAGATCCAGGTCTTCCGTCCCCTGGGACGGGAAGCCCTCACCGATATCGCCCGGAAGCTGATCGAGGGGCTAAAGGAGCGTCTGGCCGCCCTGGACATCGCCCTGGAAACGGAGGAAGGGGTGCCGGAAGCCCTGGTGCTGGAGGGCTTTGACCCGGTTTTCGGCGCCAGGCCCCTGCGGCGCTGCCTGCGGAAAGCGCTGGAAGACCCGCTCACGGACCTGATCCTGGCGGGGCGGCTGCCGCCGGGCAGCCGGGCGGCGGCGACCCTTGCGGACGGGCGCATCCAGATCCTTTGCCCGGAAGCCGCAGGCATCGCGTGACAGAAAACCCCGGCGCCAGCCTCTTGCAGGGCGGGCGCCGGGGTTATATAATAGTCACATCAGTCTAGGGGCTCCCCTTCTGCAGGGTTTTCTTCCTCCCCAGCCGGTCCTTCTTCCTCCGCCGGGGGCTCCGCTTCCACCCATTCCACGGGGGTATCCGTACCCACCGCAAGGGCCAGATTCCTGCCCCAGGTCCGATAGCATTCTCTCGTCAGATGGATACCGTCCCCCGTATACTCCGGAAGCAGGACCCCATCCTCGTCGGCAAACAGGCTGAAAATATCGATCAGCCCCATACCCTTCGCCTCTGCCAGCTCGGCGATGAGATCATTGACCGCCCGGCAGTTTTCCACGGTGAAGACCTTCGGCTCCTGCTCCTCCGGCTCCCCGATCATTTCCGGGTTCACCGGCGGCGCCGTGCAGAGCCAGAACTCCGCCTCCGGCTGGGCCTGGACCAGCTTGTCCAGGAACGAAGCGAAGAAGGGCCGGAGATAATAGATGTCATAGCCCATCTCGTTGGTGCCATAGATGAGGATGATCTTCGCGTACTGATTTTCCTCCAGCAGGGAACGAAGGGTGAAGCTGCGCTCGTTCCGATCCCTGCAGGAGGTATTCAGCCCTGTGAAGATGCTGCCCCCGTAGCTGAAACAGAAAGACGGGAAGGGCATATCCCCGTACATGCTAAGGCCGCCGCAGTGGGAGTTGCCCAGGATCAGCGCGTCAGAGAACCACTGCTCCGGCACCGCATAGCGCAGCTTCGGCATCCGCTCCTCCGGCAGCATCAGCCGCAGGATGACGGCAGCGCCTTCCGCTCTGGTGAGGGTCCGCTCCGGGTGGAAGCAGCCGTCGTCATAGCCCTCCATGATCCCGGCGGCATAGACCGCCACCACCGCGTCCCGCCCTTCCTCCGGGATCTCCTCCAGGTCGGTGATCCCCGGCAGGATCCTGTCCATATCCGGCGCCACCTGATCCTCCCCGGCGTCCGGCAGCAGTGGCAGCCGGGCCAGCAGCAGGGCTACCCGCAGGCGGCTGGCGTCCAGGGTCATGCTCCCCAGGTCCTCCTCCGTGAGAATACCCTCCCGGAGGCCGAATTCCGCGTAGGGCTTCCACCAACCGGCCCCCTCCGGCTCCTCTACATTCTCCGGCATCCGGGGCTTCAGCATCAGCTTTATGAGCTGCGCCTCCGTCAGCGTATCCTTCGGGCGGAAGGTCCCGTCCTCGAAACCGCTGAGGATGCCCCTTTCCGCCAGATAGGAGACCGGCCCATAGAACCAATCGCTTTCCGAAACGTCGGAAAACCGGCCTTCTTCCCTCTCCCCTTCGGTGTCTGCGCAGGCCGGGGCGCAGAGCAGGCACATTGCGCATATCAGCGCTATGATCCGTAAGCTCATCTGTTTCATGGGCGCATCATAGCACAATGAAAGCGCAAAAGCAACCGAATCAACGTCTGGAGATACTGCCATGTCATTCGTTCACCTCCACGTACACAGCGAATACAGCCTTCTGGACGGCGCCTGCCGCATCGAAGGGCTGATGCAGCGCCTCAAGGAGCTGGGCCAGGAGGCCGTCGCCATCACGGACCACGGGGTCATGTACGGGGCCGTCACCTTCTACAAGGCCGCCAAGGCGGCGGGGGTGAAGCCCATCATCGGCTGCGAGGTCTATGTTGCCCCCCGTTCCATGCAGGACCGGGAGCACGGCATCGACAATGAGGCCCGGCACCTGGTGCTGCTCTGTGAAAACGAGACGGGCTACCGCAACCTCTGCTACCTCGTATCCAGGGCCTTCATCGACGGCTTCTACCTGAAGCCCCGAATCGACAAGGGGCTGCTGCGGCAGCACACCGAGGGGCTCATCGCCCTCTCCGCCTGCCTGGCCGGGGAGATCCCTCGGCTCCTGCGGCAGGGGGACTACGCCGCGGCAAAGGCCGCTGCCCTGGAGCTGAGCGAGATGTTCGGCCCGGAGCGCTTCTACCTGGAGCTCCAGGACCATGGCCTGGCGGAACAGCAGAGCGTGAACCAGGGCATCCTTCGCCTCCACCGGGAGACGGGGTTGCCCCTGGTGGTCACCAACGACGCCCATTACCTCACGAAGGCGGACGCGGAGGTGCAGGACGTGCTCCTCTGCATCCAGACCCAGAAGACCGTGCAGGACCAGGACCGGATGCGCTTCGAGACCTCGGAATTCTATATCAAATCCGAGGAGGAGATGCGTTCCCTCTTCCCCCAGTGGCCGGAGGCGGCGGACAACACCGCCCGGATAGCCGAAATGTGCAATCTGGACTTCACCTTCGGGGAATACCACTTGCCGGAATTCCGCCTGCCGGAGGGGGAAACGAGCGCAAAGGCCTATCTGCGCCGCCTCTGCGAGGCGGGGCTCGTGAAGCGTTACGGGGAAAAGGCGCCGGAGCTTCAGGGACAGCTGGATTTCGAGCTGAAGACCATCGACGACATGGGCTTCAACGAATATTTCCTCATCGTCAGCGACTTCGTGCACTACGCCAAATCCCAGGGCATCCCCGTGGGCCCCGGCCGGGGCAGCGCCGCGGGGAGCGTGGTGAGCTACACTTTGGAGATCACCGACGTGGACCCGGTGAAATACGGCCTGTATTTCGAGCGCTTCCTGAACCCGGACCGGGTCAGCATGCCGGATATCGACATCGACTTCTGCGTGAACCGCCGCAGCGAGGTCGTTGATTATGTAAACCGTAAGTACGGCAGCGACCACGTGGCCCAGATCGCCACCTTCGGAACCATGGCTGCGCGGGCCGCCGTGCGGGACGTGGCGCGGGCCCTGGGCATCAGCTACGGGGACGCGGACCGGGTGGCGAAGCTGATCCCCGCCACCCTGAACATGACCCTGGACGACGCCCTGCGCCTCTCCAAGCCGCTGAAGGACCTCTATGACACGGACGAAAGCGTGCAAAAACTGCTGGACATCGCCCGTGCCCTGGAGGGCATGCCCCGCCATGCCTCCACCCACGCCGCCGGGGTGGTCATCACCCGCGACCCGGTCTATACCTACGTGCCCCTGAGCCGGAACGACGAGGTGGTGGTGACCCAGTATCCCATGACCCAGCTGGAGGAGCTGGGCCTGCTGAAGATGGACTTTCTGGCCCTGCGGAACCTGACGGTGCTGTGGGACGCGGTGGAGCGCCTGCGGAAGCGGCAGCCGGATTTCGACCTGAACGCCATCCCGGAGGGGGACCGGGAGGTGTACGACATGCTCACTGCCGGGCATACCAGCGGCGTCTTCCAAATGGAATCCACGGGGATGACCGGGGTATGCGTGGGGCTGAAGCCCCAGAGCATCGAGGACCTCACCGCCATCATCGCCCTTTACCGCCCAGGACCCATGGAATCCATCCCCCGCTTCATCGACTGCAAGCAGCACCCGGAGAAGATCACCTACAAGCACCCCCTTTTGGAGAGCATCCTTTCCGTGACCTACGGCTGCATCGTCTATCAGGAGCAGGTCATCGAGATCTTCCGGAAGCTGGCGGGCTTCTCCTTGGGGCAGGCGGACTTGATTCGCAGGGCCATGAGCAAGAAAAAGCAGAAGGAGATCGTGCGGGAGCGGGAGGCCTTCGTCAATGGGGACCCGGAGCGGAACATCCCCGGCGCCGTGGCAAACGGGGTGCCCGCAGACGTGGCCAACGCCATCTATGACGAGATCTTCGCCTTCGCCAACTACGCCTTCAACAAGGCCCACGCCGTTTCCTACGCCATCATCGCCTATCAGACGGCCTATCTGAAATGCCACTATCCCTGCGAATACATGGCCGCGGTGCTCTCCAGCGTGCCGGACAACACCGCCAAGATCGCGGAATACATCGCCGACTGCCGTGCCGGGGGCATCCCGGTGCTGCCGCCGGACATCAATGAATCCAACGACGGCTTCACCGACACCCTCAGCAGCATCCGCTTCGGCCTGGCGGCGGTGAAGGGTATCGGCCGCAATTTCATACGGGGCGTCATGGCCCAGCGGGAGCAGGGCGGCCCCTTCCGCTCCTTCCGGGATTTCTGCGAGCGCATGTGCGGCCCTGAGCTGAACAAGCGGGAGGCGGAGAGCCTCATCAAGGCCGGGGCCTTCGACAGCCTGGGGGCGAACCGCAGGCAGCTGCTGGCCGTCTATTCCAAGCTGATGGACGATATCCAGTCCGACCAGCGTTCTAACCTGGAGGGGCAGTTTGACCTCTTCGGCGCGGCGGAGGAGACCCCCGCCTTCCAGCTGCCGGACCTACCGGAGTTCACCGCCGCGGAGAAGATGGCCATGGAGCGGGAGGCCACAGGCCTCTTCCTCTCCGGCCACCCCATGGACGACTACCGGGAGCAGACGCGGCGGGCAGGCGCGGCCCCCATCGCGGACATCATGGCCGCCTTCGAGAGCGGCGAGGAGGGCGGCGCCTACAAGGACGGGCAGACCGTGCTCCTGGCGGGGGTGGTCTCCGCCTTCAAGACCAAGACCACCAAAAACAACTCTCTCATGGCCTACGTGACCCTGGAGGACGGGGGCGGCAGCATGGAGCTGCTGGTCTTTCAGCGGACCCTCAACGACTGGAACGGCAAGCTGGGGGAAGGCACCGCCATCTATGTCCGGGGGCGCATCTCCGTGCGGGATGAGAAGGACCCCCAGCTGATGGTGGAGGATATCTGCCTGCTGGAGGGGGACGCAATGCCCCACTTCGCTTCCGGGGGCTATGAGCGGCGAAGTCCGGCCCAGCCCCGCACGGCGCCTCCTCCGGCCAGGGAAGCGGAAGGGTCCAAGGGGCGCACCCTCTGGGTGAAGCTCCCCTCCCAGGATTGCCCGGAATACGCCCGGCTCATGCGCATCCTCGTCATGTTCGAGGGCTTGGAAGCGGACCGGGAGACCCTGCGCCTCTATTTTGAGGACACGAAAAAGCAATATACCTCCCGCTGCTGGCTCCACCCCTCCCTGGTGCGGGAGCTCAGGGAGATGCTGGGAGACAGCGCTGTGGTGATGAAGTGACAAAAAGATGCAAAAACACCGGGAATGCGCGCTGCATTCCCGGTGTTTTGTGTTATGACGTCACTTTAAAAAGATGCTTTTCTCCCGCCTGCACAGCATATAATGCCCATTCCAGCGGAAATAGACCTTGCTTTTGTCATTGGGATTCACATACACCGACGTCTCATAGTTCCAGTCCGTAGCGAAGTTCTCTTCCGACTGCTTCCAATCCTCGGTGTAAAACAGCTTCCCCGCTTCGGTGAAGCCCTCGTCCATGGAAATGACGACGCTGTCCTCATTCCCGATCCGGTAGCTGATCCCGTCCACCATCACATGATGGCTGCCGGCAAAACTCAGCCCGCCGCCCAAAACGAAGACGAAAGCTGCCGCCAGGACGAAGACAACGACCAGTACCACCCACAGCTTTATCTTGGAGCTTTTCCGCTCCCGCTGGGCTTTTTTCGCTTTTTCCAGGCCCTGATTGTAGAAGAACTGCTGTTGCTGCTGCTGATAGATGGGATCGACGCCGCCGGCCATAGGATCACCTCCTTACGAGAACAGTATCATTTCCCCGATGCTTTGTCAAGAATCGCAGCATGGAAAGATATTCCGCGCTTCATTCTGGAAACACGGTGTATTTTCAGCTGGCAGAATTTCCGCCCGCAGGCAGAAAAGAATCGTAGACTATCGTGGCGGGATCCGCTTCTGCCCAAAAGCCTCTCTGTTTTCCAAAGGGGGAAAAGAGCTGAATGGGAATCACATTATACCACAGGTTTATTTACAAATGCCGATGGGTGTGATATAGTGCCTCCAGAGATTTGGGCGTGCGCCCGGAAAGGAAAAGAGACATGTTCATGGTTTGGTTTGCCCTGTCATATAAAGACCATATGGAACGGCCCGTGTCCGGCGTGGATTGCCCGGACGCTCTTTCCGCGCGCGCATATAAGGCAAAGCAGCTGGGGAACATACTTTCATGACCCTTCCGTGACCGGATCGGACGGACTTCAGGCCGCTTGTCTTATAGAAGGCAAGCGGCCTTTTCATATTCCTGTGAGGTGAACATCATGTTGGAGATCAAAGGAAAAGTAAATACCGCGATCTGCTACGCAAAGGTCATCGAAGACGAGGCCATCGAGCAGATCCGCCGCATGTGTGATTACCCCATGACCGAAGGCAGCCTCATCCGCATCATGCCCGACGTGCACGCCGGCAAGGGCTGCACCATCGGAACCACCATGACGATCACCGACAAGGCCGTGCCCAACGTGGTGGGCGTGGATATCGGCTGCGGCATGTACACCCTGCGCCTGGCCCAGCGGGAGATCGACATGGAAAAGCTGGACGAGGCCGCCCACTATATCCCCTCCGGCAAACACGTGTGGGAGGGGCGGCAGGAGCGCTTCGACCTGACGGAGCTGCGCTGCTATCGCGCTTTGAAGGACACCAAATGGCTGGAACGCAGCCTGGGCACCCTGGGCGGCGGCAACCATTTCATCGAGATCGACGCCGCGGCAGACGGCACCAAGTATCTGGTGGTCCATTCCGGCTCCCGCAATCTCGGCAAGCAGGTGGCGGAATACTACCAGCAGCTCGCCATCGACCTGAACAAGGGCAAGGAGGAATACTTCCTGAAGCGGGATGCGTTGATCGCGGAATACAAGGCGGCCGGGCGCAGGACCGAGATCGAGAAAGCGCTGAAGGAGCTGCATTGGAACAGTCACGAGCCCACGATCCCCGAAGACCTGTGCTTCGTCTACGGGCAGTATCTGGAGGATTACCTTTTTGACGTGGAGATCTGCCAGCGCTTTGCCCGCCGCAACCGGGAGAAGATGGCGGAAGTACTGACGGAGCGCAGCGGCCTCACCCCCCTGGACGCCTTTCACACCATCCACAACTATATCGACACGAAGGAAATGATCCTCCGCAAGGGCGCCATCGCCGCCCACAAGGGCGAAAAGGTGCTGATCCCCATCAACATGCGGGACGGCAGCGTGCTCGCCGTGGGCAAGGGCAACCCGGCGTGGAACTGCTCCGCGCCCCACGGCGCGGGCCGCATCATGTCCAGGACGGCGGCAAGGGCCAGCCTGGACATGGAGGAATACCGCCGGGAGATGGCGGGGGTCTACACCACCTCCGTCAGCGAGGGGACCATCGACGAAGCGCCCATGGCCTACAAGTCCCTGGCGGACATCGTCGACATCATCGAAGAGAGCGTCGACATCATCGAAATACTGAAACCTATTTACAATTTCAAGGCAGGCTGAGCCGGTGATCTTCCGGCCCAGCGCCGGAAGAGGAGCGAAAACGAAATGAATCGCATACCGGTCATCGACATGACTTTAACCGGAAGGAACATCGACCGTCTCCGCAGGGAGGCGGGCATGACGGTGCGCCAGCTGCAGGCCGTCTTCGGCTTCAGCACCCCCCAGGCCATCTACAAGTGGCAGCGGGGCGACGCCATGCCCACCCTGGACAACGTCGTGGCGCTGGCTTTCGTGTTCGGCGTGACCGTGGAGGACATCCTGGTTTTTCAGGACAGTGATCCCGTCCGCGTGATCGCATGATACCGGAGGCGGCACTTTTTTCCAATGCAAACGGCGGTCTCTGCCTTTGCCTCATTTGCTCTCCGCAAAAGCATAGGCTTCCTCCACCCAGGCCATCAGCTCAGCATCCAGCTCCTCCGGTCGGCTGAGGACGAAATGGTGGGTCCACCGGCCCGGATAGGGCTCCGACTTTAGCGCGACGCGGGGGGATTCCAGAGGCGCGGGCAGCCCAAGGGTCAGCGTCATCCACCCCTTCGGGAGCTCCGCCTTCCGCTTCACCCGCGCGAAGGAGACGCAGGCGAATACATGCCGGTTGTAAAAAGTAATCTGTGTTTTCTGCACGCGCTTGTTCACATTGGGGAAGGCGCCGCAGAGCAGCTCTTCAAACGCCCGGTAAACCTCCAGGGCGTCCGGATG
>JAEEGG010022862.1_pt1 | contig 12268 bp, 10 predicted proteins | sample 9134161 | NCBI WGS metagenome assembly JAEEGG01 (sample SAMN16246543, study PRJNA631951) | gut metagenome | biome: gut microbiome; feature: rumen; material: CR-attached | host: Bos | place: Iran: Karaj | collected 2018-10
CAACAAAAGAGGGAGCGACAAAAGTCGCTCCCTTTTTATAATATCACGCCTGCACAGGTCCCTAAAACGGGAAAACTGTAAACGCAGGTGATTTCCTCACACCGTTTGTCTTGAGCCTATTCTTGAGGCTATCACACCGGGCATATCCTCTTTCGCCTTTCCTATGGCAAAAGCAAGCTCTGAAAACAGATTGTCCTCTGCTATCTTAAAATACTTATCGTCCGTTGCGGTAGTCTTTTTGCCTTCTTTAAGTCTTTCTTCTTTCCTTGTGTAAAGATTCTTGATTATTTTAATAAGCTCTCTGCAATCGCAGCTCTTTATGGCCTCTTTGTACTTGGCCTCGCGCATTTTGTCGTTTTCGACCTGCATCTCTTCGATGCCGGGTATTTCATCTATAAGTTCCCATGCTTCTTCACCGGTCATGACCTTCCTGATTGCAGCAGGATTGTCAACCGGCACAAATACTTTGGATCCCCGTTCCTTAATGGGGACGAGAAAATAGTATTTGCGACTCTTATCCGCACCGGGCATATCAAGCGGAGCGATATCGGTAACTTTGCATATTCCGCCGGTAGTGTGGATAACAAATTCATTTACTTCAAACATGGGTACCTCTCTTTCCAAATAATTGTCACACAACAATCCGCAAAAGGCGGATTTGATGTTATTATATAATATTTCATCGACGAATGTAAATACTCTTTGATATTTTCAGAATTGTTTACAGATTTCATCACATATAAAAGATGCACGCCCTTGTTTATCGAACGTGCATCCCATCAAAAATCTCAAATTAATTTATTCCAGATTTAACTTTTCTTTGATTGCCAAGCTGAGAGATTCCGCTACCATCCTGGATCCGGCGCGTTTTGGATGCAATCCGTCATCCTTTAAAGCGTATAGGTTTGGATCGTCAAGTGGAACTCTGTTTGCTATGTCGATAAGATCGATACCATACTCAGCCGCGAAGTTTCTCATTGCGTTGGCATAATCTTCTTGCGTGTACAGATAGGCATTCAATTCCGTACCGTTCGAATAATTGATATATTTGTATGGCGTCATGAGAAAGATCTTTGCATCCGGAAGGCTCTCATGAATGGCATCTACCGTATATTTAAGACCTCCGCGGTAATTCTCAAGCCAATTGATATCTCCCTCCAGGGGACTTGAGTATGTATAGTCGTTTATACAGCAATCGATTATGATGATACGTTTCTTGTCGCTGTGATCTTTGGAATGATAAGCTCTCACGGCATCGTCGAGTATCTCATCTCCCACCGTGTCAAAGGTAAAGCCGCCTCTAAGAGCATCCACCGCTTCGGGAAGGCTTGTCCAGCCGTTAGTTCCCCTTGCAGCTGTCATGGCGGGTCTGGAGCAGTTATAAATCTCCGCTCCCGTGTAGTAACCAAAATAGCATGGGATGGACAACGCATCCTCGTCATTTTCCGTAAACAGACTGTCTCCCAAGAAGATAACTTCATAACCGTCAAGTACGGGATGTCCCGTAGTATCCACATCCTCCGGGATGGTCCATACCGTTTCTTCGGGCCCGTTTGAGGTCTCAACGTTTTCTTCATCGAACCATGAATCATCGGCAGAAGAAACACTTGCCGGAGGTGTATCCGGTTCCGTTGATATCGTCTCATCCTCGGAAGGAACTGTCGATTCCACAATCTCTTCGGAAGCGGTCGTCGATGTTGAAGTCGCTTTTGCGATCCCCGATCTTACAAGTTTGAAAAAAATGATAAAACAAACAGCCGCGACAGCCAAAAGAACTGTCGCGTAAATAATCTTTATAAATTTATTACCCATATACCCTCGTTTCTTTAAAATCCGTTTTCTTTAAGTATCTTAATGTATCTTTCAAGCGCATCCTGCCATGTGGGCAACAGTTCAAATCCGTTGTCAACAAGCTTCTGTTTCGACATTCTCGAATTGGAAGGACGCTTTGCCTTTGCGGGATACTCCGATGCGGGTACCGGAGAAACCTTTACGTTAAGTCCCGCAGTTTTGAATATCTGACATGCGAAATCGTACCATGTGATGATACCTTCGTTTGTGGCATGATAAATGCCGTATTTGTCGGTCAACACCATATCCACCAACAGTCTTGCAAGGTCATAGGTATAAGTAGGCGAACCGAACTGATCGTTCACTACCGTAAGGGAATCGTGAGTCTTTGCAAGATTAAGCATCGTCTTTATGAAATTCTTTCCGTTAACGCCGAATACCCATGCGATACGAACGATAAAATACTTTGAAAGAGTGCTCGTTACGGCAACTTCTCCTTCGTACTTGGTAAGTCCGTATACGTTTAACGGGTCGGGCTTGTCATCGGGTTCCCAGGGGCGGGTACCTTCGCCGTCAAAGACATAGTCGGTACTGATATAGATCATCTTGATATCAAGTTCTTTGCATACGTTAGCTATGTTCTGCGTACCGTCTTTATTAACCTTACGGCATATATCAACGTTATCTTCCGCCGCGTCTACTGCTGTGTAAGCCGCACAGTGGATGACCGCATCGGGAGATGCTTCCTTTATCACTTTGTCCACGCTTGAAGCGTCCGTGATATCCATCTCATCAATATCTACGCCTACGGCTTCGATATTTCTTTTCTTAAGCTCATTTACTACGTCGTAACCAAGCTGTCCTTTTACTCCTGTAACAAGTACTTTCATACTGCTCCTCGCAACGGCATCCGTCTTAAATTGGCTGTTTTGCCACGGCGCCGATCATTATCATATCTTTTTAATAACGATGGTTATCTCATGATCTTTTGAAGGATCGGGTTTGAATTCGGCATGAACAGGTGTACCCCAACTGTCGTCTCCGCCTATGCCGGAATTGGCAGCCAGAATACGAAGCCACGTAAAATTCTTCTTCGGAAGCTCATAAATATGTCCCGCATTTTCAAGTTCATACGCGCTGTTGGGAAGGAACGATACGTCGGCAACACCCTTCTCGATGGCAAAGCAAAGTCCTTCGCCCGATTCTTCGGTAAGCTCTATCCACCTTACTCCCGTTCTGTTTCCGCATTCCTGGGTTCTCAAATAGGGAGTGAGGTTCTCGGATACGGTAGTCTTATATACGCCGGTTCGGTATCCGTTATTTCTGTCGATATAGTTTTCTTCGGGACCGCGTCCGAAATATCTTACGTTCTCAAGCGCTTTGTCAAGTTTGAACTCAAGTCCCAGAAGCGGTAACTCGGGAAGTCCTTCAAGACCTCTGTATTTGTAATTGATCTTTAAAACGTCCGAGGAAAATGCTTCGTAAGTAACTCTCACCCATATTCGCGGATCGATGCATGAGTTGAAGTCATACACAGCCGTAGCCACATCAACGCCCACATTATATTCGCTTAACTTACAAGTCTGGAACAGTGTGGATGCATGCCAAAGCGCAGCTTTTTTGTCCGAGCCTGCGCCAAGATCGTTATCGGTAGCAGCTCTTGAGAATACAGGCTTGGGAGCAGCCTCGAAATACTCCTTGTTTCCAAACTTAAGCTCTCTGGGGCCTGCGTTGAAAAGTCCGAACTGAACCTTGAAGTTGTCTGTGCTTACGCCTTTACCCTTGAAACTGTCGGCGGTATGCTTAAACATTCTGAAGTTTCTGTCCGTCTTCGCTCTTTCATTGATATCGGCGAAAACGGTCTTCTCCGCAAAACATACTTCATGTCCCGCATCAGCCCAAGGAGTCTTGTTCTTCTCACAAAGAAACGCAGTGATCACATAATCTTTTTCATCCGGCAGTTCCTTGTCGAAACCGGTGTTTATGATACACGAACATCCGGGAACACAATCCTTACCGGGGATCTCGATCTCCCGTTCAAAAACAATGCCATCCGCCGAAGAAACCACGAATCTTACGTAGTAATCTTCAAGATTTTTGAAGGCAAATTTGTTCTCGATTGTGACATTTGTTAAATCGACATTTAATTTAACTGGTGCATATAACTGTTTCACTTCCGGAACTTTCGGCGAATCTGTGCGGTTTGCGAACATTATACCGTCTCCGGAGAAAGCTCCGTCATTGGGTCTGTCCTTGAAATCTCCGCCGTAGCATAAGGGCGATCCCTCACCGTCTTTATATACGCCCTGATCGATATAATCCCAGATAAAGCCGCCGCTGTACTGTTCAAATTCATCCGCAAGATCGGTGTAGAGTTTCATGCCTCCGGTGGAGTTGCCCATGGAATGCATATACTCGCAAAGCATAAACGGCTTTTCAATGTGTGAAGACAGCCTCTCTCTTATGGTGTCGGTATGGGGATACATCAGCGATTCCACATCGGTAGCCCTTTGGGATGAAGGATCGTGGCATACGCCTTCGTAGTGCACCGGTCTTAAAGGATCGATCTCTTTAATGTGATCGTGCATCTTAAGGAAGTTCTCTCCTCCGTGACATTCATTTCCAAGGCTCCACAAAACGATGGCTGCATGGTTTCTGTCTCTTCTCACCATGTTATCGCACCTTGTGATAACGGCATCGGTCCACTTCTCATCGCTTCCCGGAATAGGGAAATGATAGGGACCTTCTCCCGAATAACTCCATGAACCGTGAGTCTCAAGGTTGGTCTCGTCTATCATATAAATGCCGTACTCGTCACACAGTCTGTACCACGTTGACTGGTTTGGATAATGGCACGTTCTTACCGCATTTATGTTGTTTTTCTTGAAATTCTTGATGTCCTTTATCATGTCCTCGCGAGTTATGGCGCGTCCTCTTAAGGCATCAAACTCATGACGGTTTACTCCTTTAAATATCAGGCGTTTTCCATTCAGTTTAAGAATTCCGCTTTCGATCGTCACGCTCTTGAATCCGACCTTTAAAACGCTGTATTCAAGGGGTTTTCCGCCCTCCGTCATCAATACGACGCGGAGCGTATAGAGATTGGGTTCCTCAGCACTCCAGGGAAGTACCGACTCTATGGTTCCTTTGGTGAAGGTGTAATGCTCATCCCCATCCGTAACAATCTTCCCTTCTGTGGCAAGCACTACGTTACCTTCCGCATCGATAATGTCCACAAGCGCATAATCTGCGGGGCCTTCAACCTTCAAAAGCCCTTTATAGCTTCCCGTTTTTGTTACGTGATCGTATACACACTCGGTCGCGATATCCCACATGTGAGCGGTAGGGATGGCATAAAGATATACTTCTCTGAATATACCGAAAAATCTCCACATATCCTGGCATTCAAGCCATGTGGCGGATGTGTTTCTGTATACTTCAACGCAAAGGGTATTTTTACCCGCATTTAAATAGGGCGTCAATTCCGCTTCGCTTGGCGTAAAGGAGTCTTCACCGTAGCAAACGTATTCTCCGTTCAAAAAGAGCCTGAACGCCGTCTGTACGCCCGCCAGGCATATGAAAACACGCTTTCCCTTAAGTTCTTCCTTTAATTCAAACTCTTTAACATAACTTCCGACCGGAGAATCCTCTCTTGAAACCTGTCCGGGCTTTAACTGCTCCGATCCTGCCCAAGGGTATTCATCGTTTACGTACTGCTTTATTCCGTAGCCCATCATTTCGATGTTTGACGGAACTTCTATCTTATCAAACCCGTCATAAGAAAACTCCGGCTTATAGAAGTCTTCCGGACGTTCATAAAGGTTCTTTGAATATTTAAAGAGCCATTCGCCGTTAAGACTTTGCTTAAGGGGCATATCCTCCGATTTTATCGTATCTTTTACGTGCTCGTAAAAGAAATGATCCGAATGAGGCGCAATGAGGTTCTCGCCGATAAAACGCGTATCCTCAAGTTTGAGATATAATTCCTCGGTGGTCATACTACTGTGATTCCTTCCTGAATATTAAGATATAATCTCTCGGCTGCTTCCGAGTCTTCTTTCAATATTTTCTGATATTGCGTGGGAGTACACTGCATGAATCGCCTGAACACCTTGTTGAAATAACTGGGTGAGTTAAATCCGGTGATAAATCCCAGGTCCGCGATGGATTCAAAGGAATCGGGTGCTTTGTAGAGCATCTTGACCGCAGCGTAAACTCTGTATTCCATGAGATACTCCATGGGAGTCTTCGAAAGCACTCTCTTAAAGCATCTGCAGCACTCACTGTTGCTAAGATGAATATGTCCCGCGATATCTTCCAGCGCGATAAGATCACGATAATTTTCGGCTATATATGTTACCGCCGCCTCAACACGCTTCTCGTCAAGAGACGGAGCGTTACGTCCGCTGAACGCCGCCTTCTTCTGTGATGCGTAGTCCATAAGCGATATCCACTGAGCGCTGAGCAAACTTCTTGTCATGAGCTCATAGCCCGACTTCTTTATAAGGTTCGCCGCAACGACTCTGTTAAGAGCCTCCAGAATGCTTTCTTCCAGCATTGTTTCCTCAGTGAGCTTTATGAAGGTGATACCCGTCTGGGTCATAAAAGGAACCGCATATTTGGTATAAAGAAACCGTTCCGGCATAACAAATCTTGAATCGAAGCCTATAGCGTAAAAGCCAAGGGACTCGGAGGAAGCGTTATGCACCCTGAAAGGAACGTTACTGTTAATGAGAACGCCTTCGCCGGCATTCACGGTAACGTTTTCAAGATCGTTTGTGACCCTTAATGAACCGTTGTTTACGATAAGGACCACTATCTCTCTGTATCGTCTTGAGAGGGATTCTGAATTCTTGAAATCTGCGGGAAGTTCCATGAATTTGACAAATACATGGTAATCCGGACTTTCATACATGATGTGTGTTAAAGATTCGCGTTCACTCATACTTATACCTGTTTTTGATGATACTGAATTGCTCAGTGTTTGCCACCTGCATATCAATATAATCATATCACAAAAGGAACGGTCAAAAAACCGTTCCTTCTTAGATTTTTATTAAAAATATTTAATTGATTACTGAACCGTTACAACGTCCTTTAAGAACTTTACAACCTCTTCCTTGATAGCCATCTGCATAAGATAAGGCTTTCCGAATGTCTCTTCTCCGTCAGTTCCTGCCTGAGAAAGGATATCGTTGTATGTTTCTTCCGAAACGGCGAGATTGTTCTTTTTAAAGATCTGCTCGTAAGTAAGTTCTTCGGCTACAGCAGATTTTGCCTTTGCCTTAAGATCTTTCTGGAATGCATTCTCATCCATGCCTACATAATTAAAGAAGTCACTGTAAATGCTGTATCCGTAATAGTACTGATAGTAGCTGTTCATGGTCTCATATGCCTGCTCGTCGGCAAAATAGAGAAGCGATGCAATGTTCTTTAAGTATGCTCTTGGCATCTTTGAAACGCTTGCGTTATCGGTAATATAGTTTTTAATGTAATTGGTTAAGTTTGAATCGTAACCTTTTTCTCTGAAGTAATCTCTTAACTCGTCGGGAGTTGAAGCGTAGTCGCCGTAATATGTCTTCACAAACTCGTCATTAAGCTCGGGCTCTGTCGTAATTGAATTAACGGTAACTTCGAATGTAGCGTCCTGTCCGGCCTTTGTGGGATCGTTTTGATAATCCTCAGGGAATGTAACTTCAACGGTAACGTTATCACCGGGATGATATCCGATGAGCTGCTCTTCGAAATCATCGATGAAGGAATGAGAACCGATGGTAAGTGTGTAACCCTGACCCTGTGAGTCTCCGCCTTCAAACGCTTCACCGTCAATGTAGCCCACGAAATCAATGTTTACTTCGTCTCCGTCCTGAATTTCAAGAGAAGGATCGGAGTTGGGAGTCGCATGATTTGAAAGTGCGTTTGTGATATCGGTATCTACCTGCTCGTCCGTATAATCAACGTCACCCTTCATGATAACAAGGCTTTCCATTCCAAGATCCTTAACCTTTGAAATATCTGCCTTCTCAACAAAACCTTCTTCGGTAAGGCCGAAGCTGTACTGATTGTCGGGTGATACCTTCGTAGCGGAAGTGTATATACCCATTATGATAGCTGCAATGAAAAGGCCTGCGATAACAAGACCTATCACGGTCTCTATAACCTTTCCGAATGCTTTCTTTCTCTTATCCTTTTTGGCTGCCGTTTTTCTTGCTTCACGCTTTAAAGCGCTCTTGCTCTTCTCAGCCTTATCCTTACTGTTTTCTTTTTCTTCATTGATCACTTCTTCATTGATCACTTTTTCTTCTTCACTCATTTTAACATCCTCCCGTGCGTCGTTTTGTCCGCCCGCACACTTTTATCAGTATACTTTCTTTTACTCTATATGTAAATATCATCCGCGTTCCTGCATCTTTGCAAGTTTGGCTGCCTGATCGGCTGCGATAAGACTGTCAAGGATCGGTTCGATGTCTCCGTCAAGCACTCCTTCAAGATTGTGTGACGTAAATCCGATACGGTGGTCTGTCACACGGCTTTGTGGGAAGTTGTAAGTTCTGATCTTTTCGCTTCTGTCTCCCGTTCCAATCTGGCTTCTTCTTAACTCTGCTTCCTCATCGTGCTGCTTTTGAAGCTCCATATCATAGAGTTTTGCTCGTAAGAGCGCGAAAGCTTTTTCTTTGTTCTGAAGCTGTGACTTCTCGGTCTGAGAGTAAACCACGATACCCGTGGGATAATGGGTAAGTCTTACGGCCGAGTCGGTGGTGTTGACACACTGTCCGCCGTTACCCGACGCTCTCATTACGTCGATCCTTATATCTTTCTCATCGATCACAACGTCAACGTCCTCAACCTCGGGCATAACCGCTACGGTAACGGTGGAGGTATGGATTCTTCCCCCCGATTCGGTCTCGGGAACACGCTGAACTCTGTGAACACCCGATTCGTATTTAAGCTTTGAATAAGCGCCGTTTCCGGTGATCATGAAGTTTACGTCCTTCATGCCGCCGATACCGATCTCATCCACGTTCATGGTCTCGACCTTCCAGTGCTGCTTCTCGGCGTAGTGCACATACATCCGGTAAATTTCTGCAGCAAACAGTGCAGCCTCGTCTCCGCCCGCACCGGCACGCACCTCCACGATAACGTTCTTGTCGTCGTTGGGGTCCTTGGGAAGAAGCAAAACCTTAAGCTCCTGCTCCAGTTTCTCAACTGAATCCTTTGCGGTGGCAAGCTCTTCTTTGAGCATCTCCTTCATGTCGTTATCGGTTTCTTCATCCAGCATTGCAAGTGAATCTTCTATGTCCTGCTTAGCCTTTTTATACTTCTTGTAAGCCTCGACGATGGGCGTAAGGTCGCTTTGCTCTTTCATCAGAGAGCGAAAACGATTCTGGTTGTCCGTCACGCCGGGCTCGGCAAGCTCGTTCATTATTTCGTCGTATCTTCTTAAAAGATCCTCCAGTTTATCGAACATCTATCTTTTTCCTTCCTGTAACAACGCGGTCAAGCCCGCACAAATCCTTTTTTACTTCAACGTAGACGTATCCTGCGTCCTTAAGCATTTTACTCACCTCCGCGCCCTGATCTTCGCCGATCTCGAAGGCTATGAGACCGCCCTGCTTTAAGTGTTCGCCCGCGTCTTTTACGATATTACGGTAAAAAGAAACCCCGTCCTCTTTGCCGTTAAGTGCTATAAAGGGGTCATGATCTCTTACTTCGGGCATGAGGGTTTCTATCTCGCAGGTCCTTATGTAAGGAGGATTGGAAACGATCACATCAAATGTGCCTTCCACATTTTCGAAAAGATCAGACTTAATAAATTTAGCATCTAGCCCAAGTCTTGAAGCGTTTTCTTTTGCCACTTCAAGCGCCTTTTCGCTTATATCGACGCCTACCCCGATACAATCGTTGGAATATCGGAGCAAACTTAAAAGAATGCATCCCGAGCCGGTACACATGTCCAAAATACTCATCTTGTCATGAAGAGCGCTCAGCACTTCTTCGACAAGTATCTCCGTATCCGGGCGTGGGATAAGCACGTCTTTATTTACGCAAAAATCCAGGCCCATAAAGCCCTGGATACCTGTAAGATGCTGAAGAGGCACATGCCTGGCGCGCTTTTTTACAAGGTCAAAGTACTGTGCCTTTTCATCATCGGTTATTTCTTTATCCGTTTCGGCGTACAAGGTGTTTCTGTCCGTCTTGCACACATATTCCAAAAGAAGCCTTGCGTCATTTGAGAAGTTGTCGATTTCAGAGGCTTTAAGCAAAAGGCTTCCTTCATCGTAGGCTTCTCTATACTTCATCTGCAGGTTTCTCTCCGCTTGAGATCTCTTTTATCACGATATCGTCTTCGGCTTTGAATTCCAGCTCATCGTCAAAGAGTTCATCCTCTTCTTCCGCTTTCTTCTTTAATCGTTCTTCTTCGTCGTAATCGGCTCCGAAGTACTCTTTTCTGAAGTCCTTCCAGTCAAATACGGCTTCAACAGCTGCGATCGCAACTTCGATCATGCCTTCGTCGGGCTCTCTTGTGGTTAACTTCTGTACCCAAAGTCCCGGTGCAGAGATAAGGCGAACAAAGAAGTTATCAAACTTACCCGCGAGTCTTAAAATCTCGTATGAAATGCCGGCAATGACGGGGATAAGAAGAAGTCTTAATCCAAGTCTTAAAAATCTGTTGTCAACTCTTATAAAGAAGAACAAAACAACGCTTATCAAAACAACAAATAAGATAAAACTTGTACCGCATCTTCTGTGAAGTCTCGAAGAATGCTTTACGTAATCCACCGTAAGAGGCTTTCCTCTTTCGATACAGTTTATGCATTTGTGTTCTGCGCCGTGATATTTGTAAACACGCTTAATGTCCTTGTTAAGGGATATAAGGACAACGTAAAGAAGAAAGATCACGATCCTTATAAGGCCTTCTATCATGGCGATAAGGCTCTGATTTCTTATATCTTTTGTGAAAAGTTCGGTCAGCAAAAGAGGAAGACCGATAAACACGGCAAGTGCGAAAACAATGGAAATTAAGGTAACAAATCCGGTAAGAACCTTCTCCGCATTACCTTTAAATATCTTTCCCATCGCCTTGTCAAACTTGGTTTCTTTCGCCTCTTCATCCTCATAAAAGCTTGCGGAATAATTAAGCGTCTTTACGCCAAGTATAAGGGAATCTATGAAATTGAACACGCCTCTTACAAAAGGAACCTTTTTCCAAAAAGAATCCTTTATAATACCGGTGTATTCGTCGATGTCTACTTCTATCTCTCCGTCGGGTTTGCGAACCGCTACCGAATACTTGTCCTTGTTCTTCATCATGATGCCTTCAAGGACTGCCTGTCCGCCTATTCCGGAGTAACGTCTTTTTTTGCTGGCCATAACCTTATCCTCTGAGAAAAATTAAAGGTTGAGAAAATTCTCAACCTTTAAGTAAATCACTTATTTAGACTGCATACCGTACTTTCGGTTGAACTTATCTACACGTCCGTCGCTTCTTGCTGATTTCTGCTGTCCTGTGTAGAATGAGTGGCATTTGGAGCAAACCTCGACGTGAATCTCGGGTTTTGTGCTGCCTACTACGAATGTGTTACCGCAGTTACAGGTTACTGTTGCCTGATAATACTCAGGATGAATTCCTTCTCTCATTTTTCTCACCTCTTCTATATTAAAGTATTATGTTCTCATCCACTGCCGTTCAAGGAACAGCGAGAGTATTGTATCACAGAGAACATATATTGGCAAGAGGTTTTTAAAAGCGATTTTAAAAGATATGGATTTTGTTTACCATATGGATAAAATCGGTGTTTCCTCTGGTCTTTGCAAACATATCGAGTATCCTGTCTACCGACTCCTCGGGCTTTAAGCCGTTGATGCCTTTACGAAGCATGTTTGTGGCGCCGATCTCTTCGGGAGTGAGCAAGAGATCGTCTCTTCTCGTACCCGACTTTGCGATATCGATGGCAGGGAATATTCTCTTCTCGGAAAGCTTTCTGTCGAGAACCATTTCCATGTTACCGGTACCTTTGAATTCCTCGTATACAACGTCGTCCATCTTAGAACCGGTATCAACGAGTGCGGTTGCAAGTATGGTAAGACTTCCGCCTTCTCTCATATTACGTGCCGCACCGAAAAATCTCTTGGGCATATGTAAGGCTGCAGGATCGAGACCGCCCGATAACGTACGACCGCTGGGGGGAACCGTTAAGTTGTATGCACGGGTAAGTCTTGTGATGGAATCAAGCAATATCATAACGTCTTTGTGATGCTCCACAAGTCTCTTTGCTCTTTCTATAACCATCTCGGAAACTCTCTTGTGATGCTCGGGAAGTTCGTCGAATGTCGAATATATGACTTCAACGTTCGGTCCCTCGATAGCTTCCTTGATGTCGGTAACTTCCTCGGGACGTTCATCGATAAGAAGGATTATCATATGAATGTCGGGGTGGTTTCTTTTGACCGATTTGGCAACTTCTTTAAGAAGCGT
>JAEEGG010022870.1_pt1 | contig 12266 bp, 7 predicted proteins | sample 9134161 | NCBI WGS metagenome assembly JAEEGG01 (sample SAMN16246543, study PRJNA631951) | gut metagenome | biome: gut microbiome; feature: rumen; material: CR-attached | host: Bos | place: Iran: Karaj | collected 2018-10
TCGGGCTTGAGTATCTTGATGCGTGTCTTCACCTCGGTATAGACCTTGAATTTCCCGGTCAGGATGTCATACCATGTACGTGTGCTTTGGTAGAGAACGACGGCTGGTGCCGACTCGTCAGGTGCATAGGATGTCATGGCAAGTTCCTCTTCGGTGGGGTTTCCGAATTTGACATTGGGACCCTGCGCCATGAGAACAGACGAAAAGGCTATGGCAAAGACAAATAGCATCATGCTACGATACAATATGTTTGCTTTCATACTTGCAGTTTTTTATGATGGTTATAGTTTTTACCTACTTGATAGATTTCAATCAGGACAATCGCATGAAAAAAGGAAAGGCATGTCCTAATCCTCTTTCTCCTTTTTCTTGACTCTCTTAACGGTATGCTTGAATTTCAATGCAACAAGGTTGATCTCCACCGTGCTCTCCGTCTCTGTGGTCTCTCCGTCATCGAGAAGCAGGTCGTTCATCAGTTCCCCTGTGCGCTGCACCAGGCTCTTCTGCTTCTCCTTGTCCTGTTCCTGATGGAGGGCGGCGATATTCCGTGAAATCTCACGAAGTTTCACAAAAGAGTCGATGATGGCCAGCGTGGTCGATGTGGCCTGCTTGCTCTTCAGGATGGTGGCCAACATGTATAGACCTCGCTCGGTGAAAGCATGAGGCTCGACAGTCGAGAATTGGATAGTCTTGAGCCGGTCGAAATTTTCGACCACCTCCTGTTTCTCAGAGGGTTGCAATGTGAAAACATACCCTTCAGGGAATTTGTCAGGGTTGTTTCTCAGTGCTTCATTGATGCGTTTAGTTTCAACTCCGTAGAGTTCTGCTACGTCCCTGTCGAGCAGGACTTCCTGGCCGCGGATTTTGATGATTCTTGCCATCACGTCATTGGTGGTGAATGGTATCAGTTCGCTCATGGTTGTTTTTGAAGATTTTATGCAAAATTATAAAGTTGTTTTCAGTTCGTCAAAAGATTTGCCAACAAATTCTTTTCTCTATCTCAATTTCGTCAGTTTGAGGAAGGTGGCAAGTGTCTCGGTGTCCAATCCTTTCAATTCTTTCATAATTTCCTCTCTTTTCTTATCTTTCTCACCGTCTCTGAGGAGGTTTGAGTTGTAAGACATCATGGTCTCCATATTATAACGTGAGAGGTAATTGAGTGTGGTGGCACTACCGGATGTTATGGTGTGCCCCATCATCGTAGAGATGTATTCAGTGGAAATGCCAGCATCTCTCAGGTTGGTGGCGAATGAATGACGGCACCAGGTGGGTGATGGTTTCTCTTCCATTCTAATCATTTCCGTTATAACCTCCATACGATCTGCGATGTTGGAATTTTCGCATGCTACAACCGCGGTTATTCGTTCGTCCGTCATCCCTTCATTGATAATATTGAATACCAATCCCCCTTTTTGAGGCTTATTGGCAATGCGGTCGAGAATGACTTGCATCTGGGGTAGGATGGGGAAGATTACTTCCATGCCATCAGACTCCCTTATAGTCTTTTTTCGAATGAACCGCATGGCTTTTTGCTCTTGTTGGTAGTAAAAGTCGTCATAACGCAAGAGTGCCAGGTCGGCCATATTGGCACCATTTGCCATATAGGAGAAGAGGAACATTCCGAGCGATTCGAAGAGCCGTTGTCTATATAGAGGCTCGAAACGTTCTTTTCCATCTTCGTCTTTGGTGTTGTCGTTCTCGAAGAATTGATATAATCGAGTCATCTTCTCTACGTTGAGACACCAGTTCTTGCGACTGCATTTCTTGTTCACGGCTCTGACACCCTTGAACAAGTCTGTTTTCTCCGCCATTAGCACACCCTGCTCGACAGCCCTGCGTACAACCACGCGGAAGGCACGGAGATAAATGCCGATGGTCGTAGCGTTCATAGGCTTTCCTTCTTTGGGGGTCTGCATCCTCGACACCCATTTATTGATAAGTTCTTGGTTGATGGAGGCATTGTTCACCTTGTCGCCCATATCTTGCCTGAAACGTTTTAGAGCTATATGATATGAGTTCCTGGTGCCTATGCGGTTGGCATCAGTCAGTTCTTGTAGCAGCCCTTCCCATACGTCGTAGATTGTTTTGTTTTTGGTTTTCTTTGTTTCCTTGATTCCATTGATTCGATTGGTTAACGTCTCCAAGAATTCACTTGATTCTAGTTCACCCTTTTCTAGCAAAACTTTTATCTCCCTATGAATCTTGTCGAAAAAGTCATCAAATGTTTTGCGTTTTCGACCTTGTTTGCGGTTGTCTTCATTGATGATGCTTGCAAACTCCTCTGATGTATACCTCTCATTTGGCATAAGGAAGTATCGTTGAAGATTGACAATGCGGACACGAACGCAGACAGGCATTTCTCCTTCAGTGCCTTTACGTGGATCGAGAGTCATGGTTATCCTCACTTTGCCATCTTTGGTGCTCTTGTAAATAGGGGTCATTGTTGTCTTCATTATGCAGCTATTCTTTGGGTGATTTCTCATAAGGTGAAACGAAAGTGAAACGAAAAATCCACATTACATTGGTTTTCGCTACAAAGTTATGAAAACTACTTGATATTGCAAAATATTGAATTACAATAATTTATAAAATATTCTTAAATTTTCTTCAATCTTGAAAAACCTTATTCTTAACGATTCATAATCATGAGGTCCCCGGTTCAATCCCGGGTCCCGCTACCAGAAAAGTCAGAGAGTTACGAAGTTCGTGACTCTCTGATTTCTTTAGGTTGCTTTACCTCACGTTCTATCAACCATCCCCTCAAGTGGGTTATTTGACAACAATTTTCTTGCCATTGACGATGTAGATACCAGAGGGCAATGTGCTTGAATTTCCCAAATTGTCTAAGACTTTGATTCCAAAGATGTTGTAGACGGCTTGGCTGGATTTGCCTGATAATGGTTCTGGAAGATAGATGCTATTGGTTACACTTATGACGGGGCGGACGCTTTGGCCGTAGCCGCGGCGGTAGGCCCAGTACACGTCGTCCGAGTGGAAACTCAGGAAGTAGGCGAAACTCGATTCATACGGAGACTGCGTGGACGACCAGTAGTAGCCGTAACTGCCGGAAAAGTTGAGGTTGTCCTCCCAACGGTAGCCCGCCGCAGGCAGGAAGATGGAACCACCATTCGGGCTAGTAAATTGTTCGCCTTTGACACCATTCTTTGAAGTCCAGATGTAGGTGCAGTTATTGAGCAATTCCGCCTCGTGGTTATGAGATGGCATTACCCAGGAGCCGCCCCACTTCACGTGGGCAACGTCGTAGCCAGTACCGGCGATGTCACTGCCGAGATCGGTAAATTCATTATCTTCCACATATCCATCACCGTTATTGTCTGTCCAGTATTTACAACTACTCCAATTATAAACGCTCTTCTCTTCAGTCTCTCCCCAGGTGTAATAGCCGCCATACTCTTCTGGTTTGGTAGCTCCCACATTGCAGCATGCCCATTTCGTGCCGGAGGGCAGTCCGAGGTCAATCATGTGAGGATGGTTGTCATCAGGGCAGGACTGTGCTTTTGCCGTGAGTGTGACAAGCATTAATATAAGGGTAAATAGTTCTTTCATAGGGGGTGTTTGAAAAATATTGAGATTGCAAATATATAAAGATGATTCCAAATCAACAAATATATTAGTTTCCAAATTTTATACATTCAATATTGTTTCCTCATCAATTTGAGCATAACTTCTGGCTTCTCACGATGAACCGCACGTTTTCTGATATAATAATATTTTCAGACTTTCACCCCGTCTCTAAGCCTGTCCGTGAGGTTTCGACAACTTTTCCGATACGCTCAAAAAAGCAATAATACCCGATAAACGGCATGGAATAGGTGGATTTTTAACGATTATTGATATTTTTTTTAAAAAAATCTTGATACTATTTGCTTTTAATCACAAAAAGCAGTACATTTGCAGTCAGTTATAACTCTTATTTTATTATTAATATTTAACCTATGAAACAATTACGACTTCTTATGGCCGCTTTTGCGGCTGTGTTCAGCCTATGCGCCAATGCGCAAGACTGGAAGGGAAACACTGTTGCAGACGGTACTTTCTACCTCTACAACATCGGATCCGGTCAGTGGTTGTGCGGCGGAAATAACTGGGGCACACGTGCTTCTGTCAACAACACCGGCGACATTGACTTCCAAATTGCTGCTTCAGGTACGGGTTACACCCTGGACAGCCAAATCTCCAATGGTGGAGAAAGCCATTTCCTCGCCCCCGTGGATGCCGACGCTGCTTACGTGGACGGTGGAGCCTATGAGTGGACTTTCACCCAGGCTTCCCGTACTGATGGTGTGATTGCCTACATCATCAGTTGTGACCATGGCAATCTTTTCTTCTCAGGAGAAGGAACCATTGTCAATGTAGACACCGAGAATGGTGTAGGCGACAATGCGCAGTGGGTACTCGTGTCCCTCGATGATCGCATGGCCAAACTGCAAGCCGCTTCCGAGACCAATCCCGTCAACGCCACTTTCCTTATCAAGGATGCCGGCTTTGGACGCAACGACCTGCGTGTGAGCGCATGGACTATGGAAGCCAACAACCAGAACCTGGACGGCAGGGGCAAACCCAACAACTTCAACTGTGCTGAGTCATGGCAGTCTGCCTTTACACTGACTCAGAACGTCACCGTTCCCAACGGCAAATATCAGGTGACAGCCCAGGCCGCTCTTACTGACTACACCGATGCCTACGACGGTGCTGATTATCCCGTGGTATATGCCAATGAGGCTTCTGCTCCATTCAAAAACATGGAAGGCAGTGACATCAAATCCAACATGGAGACCCTCTCCAATAGTTTCTTAATAGGCAAGTATACTGTTGGTCCGCTCGAAATTGCTGTCGTTGACGGCAACATCACCTTAGGCGTGAGAGGCACCCGCACCAACACTTGGTGTATCTGGGACAACTTCCAGATTTTCTACCTCGGTGAGGTTCAGGATTTCAGTGCCGCCCTTCAGGCTGCCATCGACAATGTGGAATCTTTCTACGGCAAACTTCCTGCTGCTGTTGAGACCGAGGTCAAGTCGTTTGTGGATACACAAAAGGCAAACGCCACCAACAACGATGCCACCCAGGCAGCCATCAGCGCCCTCAACGCCAAGGCCAACGAACTGACAGCCATCGTAAAGGCTTTTGACAATGCCAAGGCTTATTCCTACAAGAGCAAATACTATGACGCTGTGAAGGCCATGGCAGACGTGAAGGACTACAAGGAATTTGCAGCAGGCGCACACGACAAACTCGTTAACGCACTCAATGGATTTGCTATTCCCCTTGTCGACATCAACGCCGTCAATGCCCTCACCACTGCTGAGGCCATTAATGAATATGTCGCAAATATTGACGCAGAAGCTCGCAATTTCGACGACATCCTCCGCGCTGCCGGTGTCGAGTACATCAACAACGCCGCTCCTGTGGGCGACGCCAAGTTCAACATCACTTTCATGCTGACCAACGCCAACCTTGATGGTCTGCCCGCATGGAATAAGTGCCAGGGATGGGAGTCTGACCGCAACGTTGAAGAGAGCAACAACCAGGTGATGTACAATACTGACAGGGTCGCCTCTGAGGACGGCACCAAGACCACTTTCTACGAGTATTGGAGTAAAGTACCAGCTGCCGACGGTTTATTTACCGCCTATCAAAAGGTTGAACTGCCTGTAGGCAAGTATGACTATTCCTGCTTTGCATACGCCAATCCGGATAACTTGGCTGAGGCAACAGAAGCCAACGTGAAGCTCTATGCCAACGACTTCGAGGGTCCGGCTATCACCAGCACCATCCTAACTCCCTACAACTTCACATTCGAGAATGCTGCAGCCGGCGAGGTGAAACTCGGTCTGAAGGCTCTTGAGGGCAACACCTTCCGCTGGATGGGTATCGGCTACGTGGAACTCTTCCTCAACGGTATCACTGAAGAGCCCATCGAGCCAGAGCCACAGGGCGACATCGTAGACCTGATTGACAGGTTCACCTATACTTGGAACAAAGATGAATCACTGACCCACAATGACGACAAGTCCATCACCTACAACGGTGTACAGTGGGGTGGATTGGCAGCATGGCTGGCTGATAATGATGTACCCGCCGACTGGTCGAACTACGAGAAACTGGTGTTCGAATTTGCAGAGCCCACCACTGTCAACGTACAGGGCTTTGTACAAACCACAACTGATAATATCTTGTATTGGGGCAATCCTGGCATTACCAAACTTGAGTGCCCGTTAGAGGGTAAGGATGTGACCAAAGTAAATCAGGTAGCCCTCCAACTTTCTGACCCCGCTACTATCGTTATTACCAAGATCTATCTCGTGAAGAAGTCCGGCGAGGAGCCTGCTCCTGAGTTCGCTCTCACCTTCGACCCGAAAGACGGCACAGAGGTTGCTGTTGACGACCAGATCACTCTCACCTTCGACGAAGAGGCATTCCTGCTCTACTACACCACCGACGGCAGCGATCCTAAGGCTCCCACCAGCAACGTCATCAGCGCATGGGGCACTGGAGAGAAGGTGACCGTCAAGGGCGAGGGCAACTTTGTCATCAATGCTTATCTTGAGAACCGCAAGACTGACGCTCAGAGCGAGGTATTCACCGCCACCTATCCTATTAAGGCCGTGGCTCCGTTCGCACTTACCTTCGACCCAGAGAACGGTGCTGAGGTGGCTGTCGATGACATCATCACCATGACCTTCGACGGCGATGCCTTCAGGTGCATGTATACCACTGACGGCAGCGACCCACGCACATCGATGACCGTGATGGAAGCCATGCCGAATGAGTTCATTGTCGTCAAGGGCGAGGGTGAGTTTGTCATCAATGCCGTCCTTGAGCGCTATGGCAGCGATGAGCAGAGCGATATCTTCACCTCCACCTATACTATCAAGGCTGCTGAACAACCTGTAGTTAAGGATCTCGTGCTGACTGACGACGACGCCGAGGCTCCCGCTCCCGGTGAATATGAGACCATTACCTACAACCGCAAGTTCTTCAAAGGCTACAACACCATCGTTCTCCCGTTCGAGTACACCAACCTCGAACTCGGTGCTGATGCAGTAATGAAGTATGAAGGAACAACAAAGATTGGTGAGGAATACCACGTGCAGTTCACCAGAATGCAGGATGACCAGGTGCTGGAAGCCAACGTACCGTATGTTGTCTTTGTCCAGAATGACAAGAAGTTGGGCAAGTTCGACAACAACAAGACCGTGGTAGCACCCGATGACCTTACCGTATTGGGTGGCGACTTCGACTTGGTTGGCTCTTACAAGGCTTACGCTAAGGGTGAGTCTCCAGTCAAGAAGGGTGACTACATCTTCCGTATTGATCTCCAGAAGGCTGCTGGCGGCAATGAGCACAAGGCTTACCGCGCTTACCTGAAGAACAACACTGGCCTTGGCAGCGCAAACATCTACATGATGGTTGACGGCGAACTTACAGGCATCTACAACATCGAGAATGACGAGAATGCCAACGGATACATCTACAACCTCAACGGCCAGCGCGTGAACGATTCCCAGAAGGGTATCCTCATCATCAACGGCAAGAAGGTCGTGCGGAAGTAAGACACAAGTAACATCATTTAAACCATACAATAGTTATGAAGAAAATGTATATTTCGCCCGCCATCATGGTGAGGGGAATTGAGAACGGAGCGTTTCTGGAGAATCCTATCGAGAATTACAGTTATTCTGATATAGATCCAGAAAGCGATCCTGAAACCGACCAACCTGTACGTGCTCCCAAGAAGAGCCTCTGGGATGATGTCGAAGAAGAAGAAAGCAAATTCTAATCTAATGAGGGTGAGCCAAATGGCTCACCCTCATAGTTTTCCACAGATGGTTGAAAGGGAGTTGAGGAGTATATGGGTTTAGGAGTATAGGAGTATAGGAGTATAGGAGTATAGGAGTTTAGGAGTATAGGGGTTTAGGAGTATAGGAGTATAGGAGTTTAGGAGTTTAGGAGTTTAGGAGTTTAGGAGTTTAGGAGTTTAGACATATGCTTTTTTGAGGCCGTAACCACAGATTACACTGATATACACAGATAACTATGCACTATGAACTATGAACTAAAAAATTTTCTCACTTTTTGAGAAAAAATGCATTCGTTTATACATTATTTTATTATATTTGTGGCCTAATATTGTTTTTGCCTGATGAAAAGCCAATCATTCTGACAACCAAACATATACATCCTTTTTGAAAAAGATCAACAACACTAACCCAAAACTATAAACATGAAACATTTACGACTATTTTTGGTTGCTATCGCAACCGTATTCGGATTGGGTGCCAGCGCACAGACATTGGTCGGCGATGACGTCGCTGAAGGCGACTTCTTCCTCTACAATGTGGGTGCCCAAAAGTACCTCAGCGCAGGAGACTACAGCGCAGGATGGGGTACCAATGCATTCCTGACCGAGCAAGCCACCCTTGACTTCGGCGTGGCGAAGGCTGGCGAAGGAGCCTATTCTCTCAACTCCCGCCACTCCAATGGCGGTTCCAGCCAATTTCTTGGTGCACCCCTCTGGGTGGACGGAGCGCTGACACCCTGGACTTTCACCCCTACAGGAGATGCCACCAATTCCTACATCTTGGAAACAAATAATAACGGCACCAATTTCTTGGTGGCCAATGCTGAAGGAAATGACGTGGAAATGTCTGCATCAAGCGAAGGCGACAATGCCAAATGGCTGCTGCTGAGCAAGGCTACTCTGATCGAGTATCTGGCCAATGCCACGGAGGACAGCCCGCTGGATGCCACCTTCTTCATTCATGCCTCCACCTTCAACCGCAACGATCAGGACTTCGTTCACAGAAATACTGACATCGAAAATCCCGGACCGTTCTGGACATGCACAAGGTCTGGCGGAAACTACCATCAGGCACCAAACGCTGCACCAGGCAATGTTGGAAACCGCAACAATTATGGTGTGGAATTGTGGAACAACACATTTGACTTCTACCAAACCATCACCGACCTTCCTGCAGGAAAGTATGAACTGACGGTTCAGGGTTTTGGCACTGCCGGCACCACCTATATCTATGCGGGCGATGTCGAGGCTGTCATGGTCAACCAAACAGGTGCCAGCAATTTCGACACCGCTCTTACAGAATTTATATCAGGAGGATACTCCGGAAATACCACAGGCAAGTTTGACTTTGCTGGCGGTAACCTCAAAATAGGCCTGAAGCGACCCAAACAGGCGGGACAAGACTGGACAGCCTTCGACAACTTCCGCCTCACCTACTATGGTGCTCCTGCCGATCCTCTGGAGATTTACAAAAATCTGCTCCAGGCGGCTGTTGAAGAGGCACAGGCCATCGCGGATGGCACCATCCCCGCTGCCGCCTACGATGCACTCCAGAAAGTCATCACAGACAACAACAAGACCTATACCACTGCTGAGGACTACACTGCTGCTATAGAGGCCATCAAGGAGGCAACCCAAAATGCCAAGACACTCGTTACCGCGTTCTCCCGCTACAACGAAGTGAGGGACAAGGTGCTCGAAGTCAGCAGCGATGTGGACACCTCTGATGCTGATGACGCTGCCGACGCAGCCACCACTGCCGACCAGGTGGAGACAGCCGTTTCCGCCGTGCGCATGGCATTGCTCGACAACCTCGCCAACAAGGAACTCCCCGAGGCCGGATACTTCGACCTTACCGATGCCATCATCGACAATCCGACAGTAAGCCAGAATGTGAACTATTGGACTGTCGCCAATCCTTCAACTTCAGGAACGGGTCCCACAACTAATTATGGCGAGACCGAGTTCTACAACCGCACCTTCGACTTCTACCAGACCCTCACCCTGAGCAAGGGTACCTATGAGTTTGGTGTGACCGGATTCCACCGCGCAGGCAACTACTCCACCTATTTCTATGCCGGAGACAACAAGATTTTGATTCCTGGCGTGGATAAGAGTGTGGTGGACAATATGGCTCAAGCCAAAAATTACTTCGACAATGGCAATGGAAAGGTAGCCCTGAATTTCGCCCTTGAAGGAGAAAGCAACATCATCAAGGTAGGTATCGTGAACAACGACACCGAGACCGACAGGTGGACCATCTTCCGCAACTTCACCCTCCACTACTACGGAACGGAAGTTGACCTGACTCCCTATCAGAACGCATGGGCTGAGGCCGTGGCAGCCGCTGAGCAGGCCATCACAGACAATCCCAATGTGACCGGTGAGGAATTGACTGCCGTCAACACCGCCAAGGCCGACACACCCGAGGAGACCATTGACAGTTACACGGAGAAGACCAACGCTTTGGTTGAAGCCACTCAGACCTTCAAAGCCGCAGCCGCTTCCTACAACGCCTACGTAGCCGAGAAGGCCATCGCAGAGGAGATCGGTGTCACAGTAGGCGAGGCTCCGACAACAGCCGCTGAGGCTGCCGCAAAGGTGAACGAACTGAAAGTCGCTGAGTTCAACTACGTCAACGAAGAATATCCCTACGACTATACTCCCGTCATCGGTGACTTCGGCACATGGACCGGCACCGCCACCGTCGGCACCAACCAAACCCCCGCTGACCCGCGCTACCTGACCGGTGAGCACTGGAGCGGAGATAAAACTCGAGCCTACTATGAGCAAGCCCAAGAAGGCTGGGGTTCCACCGCCTGGACTGTGCAATATCAGAAGACGGCCAAGTTGCCCGCCGGCGACTACATGCTGAAAGTGGCAGCCCGCTCGTCGGTCGATGTCACCAGCACCGTCAGTTGCTCCGCCACTGACTTCGTGGTAGCCCTGCCCAATGTTGGTGCCGCCACCAAGGGTATCGACAAGTCTGGCAATGCCAACTTCGACGAGGGCGACTTTGCCAACAATGGAAATGGCTTTGGTTGGGAATGGCGCTTCCTCCCCTTCACGCTGACAGAGGAGACTGAGGTGACCATGACCTTCTACGGCGAGACCGGCAAACAATACAACTGGATGTCGATTGCCGACGGTATGCTGCTCTCGAAGCAGGAAATCGTCAACGTGGTGGAACTCAAGAGCACCGACGCTGCCGTCATCGGCGCTACTGTCGCCTCTGAGGTGAACACCGACCGCAAACTGCTGAAAGGCCTCAACACCATCGTCCTCCCGTTCGACGTGACCTCTGAGGAAATCGGTGCCGCCACCGTACTGGAGTACAAAGGCACTTCCGTGGAGAACGACGTCACCACTCTCAACTTCAAGGAGGTGGCTCCCGTCGACGGCAAGATCACATTGCAGCCCAACGTGCCCTACGCCGTGTTCGTTGACGCAGACCAAGAAGAGGCTCTCTCCTTCGGCAAGAAGAACATCGCTCCGGCAGAAGACCTGACCACAGAGGATACCAACGGCCTGTTCGACTTCGTGGGCACCTTCATCGACCTGGTCAAGGGCAATGAGGTCATCGCCAAGGGCGACATGGTGGCCGGTGAGAAAGAGTTCAAAAAGGCCAAGGGTGGCAACCGCATCGCTGCCTACCGCGCCTACCTGAAGAAGATCAGCGACGCCGATCCCGCCAACATCGCATTCAACTTCAACGGAGAGATCGTCACCGGCATCGAGGCAGTCGAAATCCTCAACCGCATGAGCGGTGACATCTACAACATCAACGGCCAGAAGGTGAGCCGCACACAAAGAGGCGTCTACATCATCAATGGCAAGAAGGTAATCGTGAAATAACCAAAACCATCTACAATATGATGAAGAAAAAATATTCAGCACCTCTGACCGAATGTGTGATGGGGTTCAGCATGAGCGCCATCATGGGGCTCTCTAAGAAAGATGACGACGGTAACTGGGGACAGACCCTCGGACCCGAGGACGAAGAAACAGATGATGACGGCCGTGCCAATCCCGGAGGCATCTGGGACAGAATGGACGACACGTTGCTATAAACCAATAGCCTAAGACTGCGATGATTGGGGCGGACCACTGTGGTCCGCCCCTTTTTGGGGGGATTGTCGGACTGGTCGGACTTGTTAGACCTGTCGGACTTGTCGGGCCACTGGAGCGGGACATCGACACAAAATGTATTTAAATAATGTACTTTTTCCATTTTTTGACTGATAATCAGTTCAAATACACATTATTTTATTATATTTGCTGCCAAATTGGGAATCATGAGGATACATTTCAACCCATGATGTGGATACATTCCTGCCCAAAATGAGCAGACTATACTAACCTAAACTATAATTGCATGAAACAAAAAGTACTACTATTGGCAGTCCTTATGAGTGCCGGCGCATTCGGCTCAAAGTGGTAT
>JAEEGG010022881.1_pt1 | contig 12260 bp, 6 predicted proteins | sample 9134161 | NCBI WGS metagenome assembly JAEEGG01 (sample SAMN16246543, study PRJNA631951) | gut metagenome | biome: gut microbiome; feature: rumen; material: CR-attached | host: Bos | place: Iran: Karaj | collected 2018-10
AATCAGCATACACCATTCAGTAATGACAAAAAAATGAAGAAAAAGCGGCAAGGTTTGATTTGTTTTTCGTATATTTGCAGAAATCTTTTGCCAACCGATACGCAACGAAACGAATCATATTACCAACTTAACCCCCAATCAAATGAAAGACAGGAACAAACTATGGAGCCTTGGACTGGCAACAGTGTTGCTGATGGCAGGCGGCTGCACTCCCAAGGCGAGCGAAGAGACAACCGCAGTGGAAGGCCCGCACTTGGAGAAGCGGGGCGGCGTGACGCAACTCATCGTGGAGGGCAAGCCATGGCTCGCACTGGGTTGCGAACTGGGCAACTCCACATCGTCGAGTCGCAGCTATCTGGCTCCCTATTGGGAGAAGCTGAAGGACAGCGGCGTGAACACCGTGCTGGCCGTGGTGTCGTGGGAACAGACAGAGCCCTCAGAGGGACAATACGACTTCAGCGTGGTGGACAACCTGCTGGCCGACGCTCGCGCCAACGACATGAAGCTGGCCTTGCTCTGGTTTGGCTCGTGGAAGAACGGCATCACCAGCTACACACCCACCTGGGTGAAGAAAGACACTAAGCGATTCCCCTTGGCACAGACGCCCGAAGGGAAGCCACTGCCCATCTTCACCACGCTGGGCAAAGAGACTCGCGAAGCCGACGGGAAGGCTTTCGCCGCCATGATGCGCCACCTGAAAGAAGTGGATGCACGCCAACAGACCGTGGTGATGATACAGATGGAGAACGAGGTGGGGCTGCATGGCCATCCGCGCGACTACTGTCAGCTGGCCGAGGCTGCCTATCAGAGTGCTGTGCCCCAAGAGCTCATCAGCTGGCTGACAGCACATCGGGAGACACTCCTCGACGAGACGCGACAGGCATGGGAGGCCAACGGATGCCGCACGGAAGGCACGTGGGAACAGGTGTTCGGCCCCGCCGACCGCGCTGCTGAGATATTCATGGCCTGGCACTACGCCACCTATATGGACCGCATCGCCGCGCTGGGAAAAGCCGAATACGACCTGCCCACGTTTGTCAACGCTTGGATAGTGCAGCCCGAGGACACGCGCCCCGGCAACTATCCATCGGGGGGGCCACAGGCGCAGAACCACGACATCTGGCGAGCCGCCGCACCACACATCGACATCCTCTCGCCCGACATCTATCTGAACGACTTCCCAACGATTCTCGCCCTCTACTCGCGTGCCAACAATCCCGTCTTCATCCCTGAGTCGAGGGCTGGCCAGAATGGTGCCGCCAATGCCGCCTACGCCATCGGGGCCATGGGGGCCATCGGCTATTCGCCCTTTGGATTCGAGCGCAACTGCGACGACGACTCGAACGCCACGTTCCGCGATTTCTACAAAAAGGCGGGAAGCATTGCCAACCAGATCCTGGACGCACAGGCCGAAGGGCGCATAGGGGCGGCATGGCTGAAAGGCGACAACCCCATGAGGGTGAAGGACGAGATTTGCCTGGGCGACGTGCGCATAGAGTGCGAGCTCGTCTCGAGCGGCATGCGCAATGGTGGTGCACCGCAGCTGACGGGTGGCACCTACGACCCCAATGCCATGGGCTATGTGATAGCCATACAGAACGAGAACGACTACCTGTTCTTGGGGTCGAACGTGCGCGTCACCTTCCTGCCCAAGGAGGGCAACGACATCATAGGACTGGCCAAGGTGACAGAGGGCGATTTCGACGAGAAAGGCAACTGGCAGGAAGGACGCTGGCTCAACGGCGACGAGATACAGCTGCGCTACGACCTGCTATACGCCGTCGACGAGGGCTTCTCGGGACAAGGCCTGAACTTCGGGCGCCCAGAGCCAGGATTCCTCAAGGTGGAGCTATTCAGGTATTAAACAGAACATCATATCAACATGAGCATGACAAAACAACAGCTTTTCATTTGTGCCTTTGCGCTGCTGACGGGACTCACTGCCAGCAGCCAAAGCAACATACAGGTGCGCGAGCCGGGCTTCAAGGTGTTTCAGTTTCCACGAACCGCCATCCCACGCATCGACGGAGACTTCAGCGACTGGGATATCGTGCCCGACAGCTACAGCGTGGGCATAGAAGAGATGTGGGACGACAGCGGCCAACACCAAGGCATCAACCGCAACACGCTCGACATCAAGGTGAAGGTGGGCTGGGTGAACGGACTCAACCGACTCTACTTTCTCTACGAGGCCTACGACGACTATTGGGACTTCGACCAGCTGAGCCTGCGCAACGACACCTACGAGATTGTGGTGGATGCCGACCTCTCAGGAGGGCCACACACCGACGAGTTCCGACTGAACGCCGACGTGAAGACGCGGATGGAGTCGTTCTTCGAATTCCAGAACATCCATGCACAGAACTACCACATCATGACGCCCCCCACCGAGGGCAAGTCGTGGACGATGGTGTGGGGCACGCAGCAATGGCTGAAATATCTGCCCTACGCCAACTACGCCTACGACTACAAGTTCAGCCACGGCCAGAGCGGACGGCTGCGCATGGAGTTCTACATCACGCCCTTCGACTTCGCCAGTCCCGAAGGCCCGGAGAAGTCGGTAGAGAGCAAGCTCTATGAAAACAAGAAGATAGGACTGTGTTGGGCCGTCATCGACTATGACGGTGGCGAGGGAAAGGATGGATTCTGGAACCTGTCGAAATATCACCAGATGTTTGGCAACGCCTCGATGGAGCGCCTCTTTACGCTGATGCCACTGGAACCACAATTCAGAAAGCCTGTGGAATGCGACTGGACCTTCACCGTTGTCGCCGACACCCGCACGGTGTGTTTCCGCGACGAGAGCTACGGCAACATCACCTCGTGGCATTGGGACTTCGGCGACGGCACCACCTCCAGCGAGCAACATCCTGTGCATACCTATACGCGTGACTTTGCCCACTACATCGTGACGCTCAGTGTGGAAGGCCCACAAGGCAGCGCCCGCAGTTGCAAGGTGTGGGAGGTGTGTGTGCGCGACAGGAAACATCCATCGAACACTCCTTACGACTGACGGCGCATCATCTCACCACCACCTTCCGCCCGTTTCTGACGTAGATGCCTGGCGTGGGGCGACCGACAAGTTGGCCGTTGAGGTTGTAGAAACGGGTGCTGCGGTTGGAGGCCACTGCATGGTCTATGCTTGAAGCCTCCGACGGCGTCAGATAGACGGCACTGACATTGGCGGTGGCTCCGCGCTCCACCTTCAGCACGTGCAGGTGGAGGAAGTCGTCGCTGCGCTGTGCACCTTGATAGGTGTTGGCGGTTTTCAGGTCGGCCAGCGGCAGCACGATGGCCTTCATCGAGCCATCCCAATGGGGGTCTTCGGGGCCGAAGGTCACCTTTATCTGCTTGTAGTCGCCATGATCTTCCAGCCTGTTGGCCACCACACGCAACTCCTTTCCCGTGCCAAAGATGACCATCTTGTCGTATGCGCTCAGGTCGGCATACTGGTTGTAAATCAAGTTCTCGCTGCCCGCCACGGCTTGGCCTCCCCCCACGTTTTGGTTCAGCCTCCAAGCCACGTCGATGGCGTTGCCCGTGGGGTGCGAGGTGGCCGTGTTGCCATCCCACTCTTGGAACATGTCGGCCGTCAGCTGTGCCCAGTTGTCGGGGATGTCGAAGTCATCAGCATTGATGTCAACATACGCCATGATCTGCTGCAACACCCGCTGGGTGCGATAAGGGAAATACTGGGTGAGCAGACGGTTGCGCTCGTTCATGTAGTGGACATCGGGGGTGAACACCTCGTCGGCGGGCTGATAGCGGTGCACATCGCGACGATAGTCGCCCCAACGGGCCGACTCGGCATAGATGGCCGTCTCGATGGTATGATAGAGGCTGTCCCACAACTGCACCACCGACTGCCTACCAAGCGGAGCATCGTCGGCCAACAGCTCCTTGGCGCGGTTCAGGTAGCGTCGGGCAAACTTGGGGTTCTTCAGCAGGTTGTTGAAGATGCCAGTGGGGAAGCCGCCACGATTCAGCTTCGTCAGCACATTGTCGTTCTCGCCCAAGAAGATGGCCTCGGTGTCCCAGCACAGGAAACGGAAGCCCTGGCTGTCGGCACCTTTGCGGCGCAGGGCATACCAGTTGTGGTGGTCCCAGTCGGTATTGCCGCCATACTGGTTGATGAGCATGTAGTCGATGAAGGCGTCGATGTCGAGCAATGGCTCCAGCGCCGGGTCGTCGTCGCCGTTGGCAGCCTTGCCCTGCAATAGGTTATAATAGGTGTTGTTCTCGGCCTTCTCCACCGTCGCCACCATCAGGTTCCACGCGTCGAGGTCGCCCTCCGAGGCCTCGATGTGGTTGCCGCCGTCTTCCTCAATCTTCACCACGTCGATGTCGGCCTTCGTACCGCCCAGATGGTCTCTGCCGAAGCGGTCATCAACGCGCTCGGCAATGTTGTACAGCCCCCAGTAGAGTCCGTTGATGAACAGGTGCACATAGAGCGCCTTCACGCCGACGCCGCCCAGCCGCTGTTGCATGCAGCGGGCCCAGACGTCGCGGGTGTATTGGGCCACAGGACGCTGAGTGGCATCCCAGTGCTGCCACGAATAGCCGAAGTGGCAGCGCAGCACCAGCTGGTCGAACTCCTGCGGCTCGCCAAAAACGGGATATGCCAGCTTGCCCTGGCCATACTCCTTCTTGAAGACCAGGCGGAACGAATGTTTCGGGTTCTTCTCGGCCAGACGGCCATGACCGCCATGTAGACGGATGCCACAGTCAGCATGCATGTCGTGCTGCTGCGGCCCTCCCATCAGCTCCACGCTGACGGGGCGCGTCCACCCATGGCCGGTGTTGTCGCCAACGGGCGGGCCGGTGAAGATGTAGATGCCGCCGCGCTCCTCGTCGTTCTCATGGCTGAAGAAATGGTCTTTGTCAGCGACGATGCTCAGGATGGGCAGCGAGTAGAGTCCCTCCATCACTCGTTGGCTGAAGGTAGCGTCGGCCAGCAGCTCGGGATCCATTTCATAGTCGGCAGTGGCGGTTCCCCTCTGCTGGGTGTAGCGTCCCCATTGTGCAGGATAGCCTTCGGGCAGCGCCGGCTGGCTGAGCACCGACGACACGAAGATGTAGCTGCTGGTGGCTATGGGCGACGTCAGCTCGCCATCGGTCACCTCCACGGCGCGCAGCACGGTGGTCTGCGTCAGCGTGAGCGGAGCGGTGTAGAGCTGGCTCTCGGCAGTGGGCGGGCAGCCGTCGGTGGTGTATCTGATTTCTGCTGCCCCATCGTCGGTGGTGATTTCCACCGTCAGGCTCTCCTGGTCGTAAAGGCCATGAGCCTGGCTGAAGCGGGGTTGGGCCGAAGCCATCAGCGAGATGGCCAACAGCAAAGAGGAGAGGAGAAACGGTTTCGTCATGAAATGGAGTAAGGAGTTCTTTTCTCTTTTCGCATTATAAATGCTTATATTCAAAGCAGTCGGATTGCAAATCCGACTGAGCTGAGCGGAAAATCATAAAAAGAAAAAAGCAAGCCCCCCTCGTGGGGCGAAGGGGGCTTGCTTGAGTTACTTACTTGAAGATGACCTTCCGGCCACCCACGATGTAGAGACCCTTGCCGGGCTGCTCCACGCGCTGACCGCTGAGGGTGAAGATGGCGTTGGCCGGCATCTTCTGCTCGCCCTCGACGGTGTTGATGGCAGTGGTGGTGGCGCTGGTCTGCACGCACTCGATGTAGTAGAGGTGGCAACCGCTGGTGTTGTAGACGATGATGTCGGCATCCTCAGGCAGATACCAGGCCTGCTCGGTGTAGGTCTTGGGCAGGGCCACTTCGTTGCCTTCGATGTCCTTCAGGGGTTCGCCGCTGATGGCGGGGTCGCCATTGGCATCCACTTCGTCGGTCTTCACATAGAGTCTTACGCCACGTGCATCGGATGCCTTGTGCGACTCGACGCCCATCTTGATTTCGGTTCCGCCCTTCACGTTGGGGATGACGAAGCAAGGCATGTTCTTGCCGCCACCGCCCAGCCAGAGGTACTGCGGACCGTTATAGGTGCCCAGCGTGGTCGAGGGATAGTCGACGGCGATGGCCAGCGAGCGGTTGCCAGCATACTTGGAGCCAAAGGTCAGTCCCTGCAGCTCGGCGATAGCCACACCATTGGCCTCCAGCTCGCCTCCTTCGGGATCGGTCAGCCAGAAGCACTTGTCGGCCGTGGCCTCGGGGGCAGGGTTGCCAGCCTCGGCGTCGGCTTTCTTCTCCACGTCGCTCCATCCAATCGTTGAGCTGGCAGCAGCATCGGCTTTCAGGTTGGCCACGGTCTCGGCGCTCCAGTTGGTGAAGTCCCAGCGTGTCACCTCGCTCACCACGGCACCGTCGGCACTCTGCAGCACCACGTAGTCGAGCGAGCCAGCCTCGCCAGAGCCTCCCACGAAGGTGAGGTCGGCAGCATCAGCGAGCGTGAACTCCTCGCTGACAGTCTCACGCCACGAACCAGCAGAAGCGATGTTGAGCACTTCGGCATCGCCAGCCTTGAAGCTGTAGGAGCCGCCATAGGCAGCAGCAATGAGCTTGTAGGTGCCAGCGGCGAGCTTCACAATCTTGGCATCTTCCGATGAGTAGGCTCCGGCACGATAGGAGCAGCGGTCGGCCACGGTGCCCGTGTTGCAAACCTTCAGTCCGGCAATATCCTCAGCCTCGGTGAAGAAGATGACGCCCGTGGTCTCGGTAGCGGCATAGACGGCCTCCACCAGTTTGCCATCTTCGTCGAGCACGAAGCTGCCGTTGTAGACCTGGTCGGTGGGATCCTTCTTGAAGAGCGTGCCGTCGACGTTGAAGTAGCGCGGATAGGCATAGCCCACGGTCTCGCCTTCGAAGTAAGCCTTGTCGGCCAGCGTGGCCAGCGTGTTGGTGCCGTCGGTGGCAATGACGGTGTACTTGTAGGTGGCAGCCTGCTTCACACGGACGGTGATGACGGTGTTGTTGCTCTCGTCAACGAGGTTCTCCTCGCTGTCGTCGCCCTCCACATAGTACTTCACGCCGTCGGCCCAGACGGGGTCGGTGGCGATGTCAATCTTCGTGCCCTTCTCGGCCGAGCCTTCCTCCTTCTTCACCACCACGTCGTTCTCGTCGACATAGTTGATGACGTACTTGTAGAGCACCTTCTCGGCCGAGGCGATGCTGAGGTTGTCGATGCCGATGGCGCGGTCTTCGTTTGAGCAGTTGTCGATGATGACAATCTTGGCCAAGTCCATCTTCACGCCGTCGAGATTGGCCGAGTAGGTGATGTCCTGCAGCGCTTTCTTGGCCGGCTGGTAGACCATGTTGAAGGTGACGGCTCCCAGCCCGTGCACCTTGAAGGTGAGCTTCGGCGTGTAGTTCTCTGTGTTCACGTAGTGCTGGCTATGGGTGAAGCCGTTGGCACTCTTGTTGTTGTTGAAGTTGGCCTGGCCGGTGAAGGGAGTGAATCCGGCAGCGGTCTGTCCGCCCAGCTGCACGTCGGTGACCTGGCAGGCTTTGCGGGTGTAGGTGTAGCCCACGAGGACCACGCCGTCGGAGTTGACGAGCTGGATGGTGGACGTCGACTCGTCGCCAGCCCAGCCGTGCAGTCCGCTGAACTGAACGGTGACCTCCTCGTTGTCGGCGATGGCGTAGGCACCCTCGCCGCCCACTGCGAAGGGAGCCGTGGCGGTGGTGTTGCTCACACAGAGCACGTTTCCGATTTCCGTGGCGGCTTTCACGATGCCAGCGTCGAAGGGAGCCGTCGTCTCCTCGAAGTCGGCACTGAGGGGCAGCGAGCCTATCTGTGCCCCAGCCCCAGCTGCAGCGGCTGCAGCCACGATGAGTGTAAAGATTTTCTTTTTCATGTTTTTGATTTTTTTGAAGGTTAGTAAATTTAACAAGACAATTCTCTTTTCGGCTGCAAAGATAGTGTAGAAAAAGCAAAGGGCGGGGGCAGAAATCGGTCTTTTAGCGCACGGTTTTAGGTCAAAGAGCGAAAAACACCACGCTCTGCACGCTTGCTTTGCGGCACAGCTCATCTCAGCACAGCCTGTACTCCCGTCACCATGTCCTGATGCTTCTCGTCGGGCACAGTGATTCGGGAGGAGAACGTGACACGCTCGCCGGGCTTGCCCGGAATGGTAAATGTGCCTGAGTGGGTGATGGAACTTGGGTCAAATAATGTGGCTTCGACAAACACTTTGTAGGTGCCGTATTCAACCTTCTTGCCCTCTTGGTCGGTGAAGTCCCAGGTGAAAGTCTGTAGACCGCTGACCTGTGGTGTGGCACCTGACACGGCGTCTATCTGCTGGTCGGAGAGGTTGTCGGCCTTTGCTGCCTTCACCCAGTTGGGCACGCAGTAGGGGCGCTTGATGTAGCCGCGTACGGGCTTCTCGTCGCCCCTTGCCCTGCCTTTCGCCGTAAACGAAGTGACAAAGAGCGTTTTCACCACGTCGCCGCTTTCGTTTTCTATCCATACGGCATACTGGTTGGATCCGTGGTCGTTCTGGCGCTGATAGTTGAACGACACCTCAAGGGAAGTGGCTTTTTCCTGCTTTCTTTCCTTTTTTACTGCCGTGCACGACGTACTTAGTACCAACGCTGTAAGAATAGCTGTAATGATTTTTCTTTTCATATTCCTTTTTTTATTATTGTAACGTCTATCTGATGACGACTTTCCTGCCACCAGCGATGTAGATGCCCTTCGAGGGATGGTTCACTGGCGAGCCTTGGAGATTGTAGAAGAGACCTGAGGACGGCTGAGGAGTGATAAGCGATGAGTGATGAGTGATGCTGTTCGTCGCTGAACCAGTGGCTTGGAAAGCCTCGACGTAGTAGACGTGGCATCCGCTGGTGTTGTAGACCAGCACGTCGACCGTGCCAGCATCCTCGGGAACGAGCCATGTCTGCTCGGTATAGGCGTCGGGCACAGGCACTACCTTGCCATTGGGATCCTTCAGCTCGGCCCCCTTGACGATGTTGGTCAGCGTGCCGTTGTTCAGGAACAGCTGTACGCCACGCGCGTTACCGTTGCGGTGCGACTCTACGGCCATCTTTATCTCCGTTCCGGCCTTCACGTCGGGGATGACGAAGCATACGGTGTTGGCAATGCCCAGCCACAGGTACTGTGGGCCGTGGTAGGTGCCGATGGAGGTGGAGGCATAGTCGACGGCGATGGCCAGGTTGCGCTTGTTGCAATATTCTTCGGGGAAGTAGAGTCCGTCGAGTTCGGCAATCACCTCGCCGTTGGCTTTCACGGTGCCATAGTCGGTGTCGGAGTGATACCAGAAGCAGCGGTTGTCGACGGGAGTCGACGAGCCCAGGTACTCCTGGTCGCTCCATCCCGTCTCGTCGCCTGCATTGGCATCGGCGGTAAGGTTGGCCACAGTGGCTGCGCTCCAGTTGGTGAAGTCCCAGCGCGACAGCTCGTCGACGACGGTGCCGTCGGCGCTCTGCAGGAAGAAATAGTCGAGTGCGGAGTCCTGTCCCGTTCCGCCCTTGAACAGCAGGTCGGCAGGCTCGGTCAGTGTGAAGGCTTCGCTGCGCTGCTCGTTCCATGAGGACGAGGCATCCATCGTCAGCACCACCGTGTGGCCAGCCTTGAACTGCATCTCGCCTCCGATGGCGGCAGCAGTAAGGGAATATGTGCCGGGAGAAAGCCTGAGCAGCTTGGTATCGCTGGCGGCATAGGCAGCAGCAGCACTCGAACATTCCTCGTTCTGCACCGTTTTTAGGGCTTTGATGTTCTCGGCCTCGGAGAGCAGGATTGCGTCGCCGATGTTGGTGTCCTGATAGTCAAGTGCAATGTCCTGTGGAGCGTGGAGCGACAGCTGCAGCTGATACTTCCCGTCGGTGGGCTCAGTCACGTAGAGATGGCCGTTGAGGTTGTAGTAGCGGGGATAGGGGATGGTCAGCGTCTCGCCTTCGTAGATGGTTCCTGAGACGAGCGTAGCCAGCAGGCTGTCATTGCAACTGACGTTGATGTTGTATTTGTACTTGTTGGATTCAAGCAGCTCGATGTTGAACTTCTTGGCCAATGTCTGATTCCAGCCCTTGATGACCTCGGGTGTCCAGTCCTTGTCGTTCACCAGCACGGGAATGGCCCCTCGCTCCAGACAGTCGTTGACAAAGAAATGGATGTACCAACCATAGCTGTAGACCATCTCGTTGCGCTTCGTGGCCGCCATGCTCAGGTTGCTCTGCTTGTCGTCGGCCGACTGCAGGCAACCCAGTTCGCTGCCGGTCTGTGTAGCTGTCAGTTCCGACTGGCCAAAGCGCATGATGACGGTGTCGCCAGGCTGCAGGGTGTTGTAGACGAGATACCAGTCGCCCGACCGATAGCAGTCGCGGGCACTCGTCTGGTTCGTTCCTCCGATGGTGAAGGTGTAGGGCTTACCCTCGGTGCGCTCGATGTCGAGCGTGGCGGGAGTCATGTCGATGAGGTATTCATGGAGCGGATTCTCAGGGTCGGCGGCAATGGCTAGGGCGGCGCCATAGGCACACTCCCAGGCACCACGCAGGCCGGGGTGGAGCGACTGGTCGGCACAATACATCTGATAAGTCTTCCATTCGCCGAATGTGTTATAGTGCTCGCTGACCACAGCTTCCTGGTCGATATAGCTCACTCCCTTTTCCTGGGCGATGGTTTTTCCCCAAGAGCGGTAGTTGTTCTCCATGTTATGCTTGCCGTTGGTGAACCCATAGCGAGGCGTGCGTGAGCACAGGATGGGGGTGGCCCCCTTTTCGCGGGTCTCGTCGATGAAGAAGCGTAGGTACTGCCCGAAGGTATACACCGTCTCGGTGGTGCCATCGCTCTTTGTCACCGTGCGCGTCTCCGTGGCCGATGTTCCGCCGATGCTCGACTTGGTGTCCCAGTTGCTGCCTCCGTCATTATGTCCGAAGCTGATGATGACGTAGTCGCCTGGCTGCAGGGCGTTCTTCACGTTCTGCCAAAGGTTGCTGGTGTAGTAGGTGCGTGAAGACATTCCTCCCATGCCGTGGTTCTCGCAGACGAGCTCGTCGGCATTGAACCACTCCTGGGCAAATAGTCCCCAGCCCCACTGCCCCTGTATGCCCCCATCGCCCTTCGACCCATTGCGCATGGTGGAGTCGCCGCAGAAGAAAGCCACTGGCTTGCCTGCCTTGCGAAGCTTGCCTGCCGGTGAGGGGATGAGATAGCGCGTGTTGCGCACGTCGGCACGTATGGTGATGTCCTTGAACACGTTCTGGTCTTCTACCAGCCGCTGCGATCCTGCCGGCTGGCTGAGTGCCAGAAGTGCAGTTGCTGCGATAAATCTTGCCATTCGTTTCATAAGCGATGTTGTAAGTAGGTTATGAACCCCGGCAGCCACTTGATGGCTGTCGGGGTCGCTATTAGTAAGGCTTGGATGCTGGATTTTATCTCAGCACCATTTTCCTGCCTTTAATGATATATAGCCCGTGCCGAGGTGAAGTCACCCGCTGCCCGTTGAGGTTGAAGATGACGGTGGACTTGGTGTCGGTATAGGATGGCAGGGCGTCGATGCCCGTGTCGCCTTTGTCGGCCACCACGGCGCTGATGTCGTAGATGTGGCATCCACTGGTGTTCTTGACGTAGATGTCGACCTGTCCGCCGATGCTCGTCGCGCCGTCGGGCAGCACCCAGTCTTCCCAGGTGTAGCTGCTCTTGGCATCGGGTGTGAAGTTGTCGCCAATCTGCAGGAGGCTGCCGTTGTCGCCCATGGCGTAGATGCCCACGCCGCGCCCTTGTCCGCTGCGGTGGCTCTCCACGCTCATGGTGATGGGCTGTCCGACGATGGCATTGGGGATATAGAAGCAATAGGGTGGGTTGCTGCCGATGCCCAGCCAGAGGTACTGCCCTCCGGCATAGTTGCCAATGTCGGTAGCAGCATAGTCGACGGCGATGGCCAGTGAGCGTCCTTGGCAATAAGCATCGCCAAACATCAGTCCTTGCAACTCGGTGATGGGCTTCCCGTTGGCTGTCACTTCGCCCGACTGCTCATCCTGCAGCCAGAAGCAACGGTTGTCTACAGCAACCATCTTGCTGAGGTATTCCACGTCGCTCCATCCCGTCTCGTCGCCCTGCTCGGCATCGGCGATGAGGTTGTCCTTGGTCTGCTGGCTCCACTTGGTGAAGTCCCACTGGCGCACGACGCCCTCCATGTGCTCGTTGCTGCGGCATGTGGCGCTGATGCTCACAGGCACGCGGTTGCCCTTGGTGCCGGTCAGCGTGAAGTTGAACGTGTAGTTGCCGGCCTCATGGAAAGCACCCTTGATGTGGAGCGTGGGGTTCTGCTCGCCCTCGATGGTGTAGGCGATG
>JAEEGG010022882.1_pt1 | contig 12260 bp, 9 predicted proteins | sample 9134161 | NCBI WGS metagenome assembly JAEEGG01 (sample SAMN16246543, study PRJNA631951) | gut metagenome | biome: gut microbiome; feature: rumen; material: CR-attached | host: Bos | place: Iran: Karaj | collected 2018-10
GAGGAACGCGGAAAAGGTGGCAGTATGTCTGCCGAAGAGCGTAAACAGCTGGATATCACTTACGGACAGACATACAACTTTATGCTTGACATGAAGATTATCTTCCGTACTCTCTTTGCATTCGTACAAAAAGAAAATGTATAAAAACTAAATAAACTTCTATGAACAAAGTAAAACGTTTGCTACTTCTCTTACCAGTGATTGGCATCAGCACAATGACTTATGCCCAGTCGCTAGATGAAAGTGGTATCAGTGCAGGATTCTTTGACTCTAGTGAGGAAAGTACGTTGAATTTCTCAACATTCCACCTGCCCCCGTTGTCCGTTCTCTTTGAGAACGCCAAACAGAATCCACAGATTTTGTCAATGGAAAAATCTGAGCAGTTGGCTAAGGCAGAGGTCGCTAAACAAAAGCGGCACATCTTTTCTTATATCCGCGCACATGCCAGCTACAGTTATGGTAAGACCGATGTTTATGGGCAGATGACCAACAACCAGACTGGAACTATGAACTTTGTGCCGATTTTTGAGTCCAAGAATGGTACTGAACAATCCTATTGGAATGTGGGTGTTAACCTCAACATCCCATTGGAGGATATTCTCGATTGGGCTCCTTCTGTTAAGCGCAAGCGTTTAGAAGCTGAAAAAGCGCGATTGGAAAAAGACATCAAATTTGAAGATTTAAAACTTCAGATCAGTACATTATATGCAAAAATCACCAATTCTTTGGTAACACTGAAAACTGCCAGTGAGGGTGCAGCTGCATATCAGGGAGCTGGTGCATTGAATCAGGAAGATTTTCACCAAGGCAACATGAGTATTGAAGATTATGCTTGGACAAAAATGCATGAAATGAGTACGGTACAGAACTACCAGAACTTACAAACCTCTATCATTACTGACATCCTTACTTTGGAAATAATTTCGCGCACCCCTATTATTACAAACGCTACCACTGAGGTAACTTTGGATGGTACCATACACAAATCTGAAAGTCAGATTCGCCGTGAGAACAAAGCCTTGGAGAAGCGCATTGCCAAAGAAGCAAAGGCAGACGAGAAGCGTTACCAACAATTGGAAAAAGCAGAGAAAGCTGCAAAAGAAAAGTCTGATAGAATTACTGCAAGAGAAGCTGCACAATCAGCTAAGGCTGCACGCGCATATGAGAAAAGTAGTAGAAGTAAATAATAAACGATAAAATATAGGACTATGGATTTATTTAGATATATTGTTAGGTTTTTATACAAGATTCGTTGGTACCTTGTTATCTTACCTTTGATAGCACTGGTAGTTGCTTGGTTTATGACACGCAACATGGATCGTGTCTATGATACCAATACCACTATCTATACAGGTATGATAACAGGTTATAACATTGAAGGTGGTGTAGGAACTGCTGGTGGTAATTCGCAGACAAATATCACCAACTTGATGTTGATTATCACAACAGAAAACACAATTCGTGAAGTTTCCCTCCGTCTCTTTGCCCGTTGTATGATGTATGGAAATCCCAATAAGGACAACAACTACATTTCTGCCGAACATTTCCGTCAGTTGAATGCCTCAGTTCCTGCTGATGTAAAAGCTTTGATTAATCACAATAGCGAGGCTGCTACTTATGCCAATCTAAAAGCATACGAAAAGCCATCACAGGATAATTACATTTTTGGGCTATTGAATTACCATCCCTATTTTGGAATTAATAATATTACTGCCAAATTGAAAGTTCTGCAGCTGCAAAAAAGTGATATCATAGACATTGGCTATTCTGCCAACGATGCGGGAATAGCCTATAATACCCTTGACATTTTGAATGAAGTTTTTGCCCGTCATTATCAACATCTTCGATTTGGTGAAACCAGCAATGTCATCAAGTTCTTTGAACGTGAGGTGGCTCGTCTATATCGAATTCTAACTAATGCAGAAGATGATTTGATTCGTTATAACGTTTCCAAACGTATTATTAATTATCAAGAACAGACAAAATTTCTCGCAGGATTAGAAGCTCAACAGCAAACTTTCCAGAACCAACAGTTAATGGATTATACGACTTCCAAGGCTTTGATGGACTACTTGGAACGTCAGTTAGGTGATCGTGCCCGAGTCATCCGTGCTAACAAACAGTTTACTGACCACATTAAAGACATCTCTCGTCTTCAATCTCGTATTTCTAACCTCCGCCTAATGGCTGGTGAAGGAGGTGACCTCAACAATGAGGCTCAGGAGGAAATGCAGAAGGCACAACGCGAATTGACAGCAACAACCAACGGCATCAAAGACCTCACACACGAGATTGAAGCTGGTTCATATAGCACGGAAACAGGTGTGAAGGCAAAAGACATGATTGACAAATGGCTAGAACAAATGCTGCTTATGGAGAAGGCTAGAGCAGAGATGTCTGCAACAGACATCATGAGACAAAATTTGGATCAACAATACCTTTTCTACTCTCCTATTGGAGCAACACTTGACCGTAAAGATCGACATATTTCCTTTGTTGAAGGCAACTATATGGAGATGTTGAAGGCATTAAATGCTGCTCGTCTACGCCAAAAGAACCTGCAGATGTCAACGGCAACATTACGTGTACTGAACCCGCCTATGTTCCCGTTGAATGCTCAACCAACCAATCGCTTGATGATTCTGTTAGGAGCATTCCTGTTAACATTCCTGTTGACTGCTCTTTGGTTCTTTATTGTAGAATTGCTCGACCGCACTTTGCGTGACCGTATGCGTTCAGAGCGTATTACCAAGATACCCGTTATGGGCTGTTATCCCAAGGAGAGCAACCTGCGTTATCGTCGCTTCAATAAGACGATTGCCGACATGTCTCTCCGTCAACTCAGCAAGGCTCTTTTGCCCAAGTTCAAGGAAGGTCAGCAGAACGTTCTCAATTTAATTTCTACCGACTCAGGCAATGGTAAGAGTTTCTTGGCTCAGGAGTTAGAGAACTATTGGATTTCTATTGGATTACAGGTCCGTCGTTTGACCTACGATGAAGACTTCCTGGCAGAAGACAGTAAGTTCATCATGGCAAATGGTATCAAGGACTTGTGTCCGGATATTCTCCCTGAAGAAATTGCAATCATTGAGTATCCTTGTTTGGACGAGAACTCTATTTCACCCGCATTACTGAATATGGGTACTGTCAACCTCATGGTAACTCGTGCTAACCGAACCTGGAAAGATGTCGACCAGAAAGCACTGAAAGAAGTAGAGGCTATGTTGGATGAGGAGCATAAGGACACCCTCTATATGTACCTTACTGAAGCTAGTCGATATGCTGTAGAGGAGTTCGTCGGCCAGTTGCCACCCTACACGAAGTTCAACAACTTTGTATATCGCATGTCTCAGTTAGGTTTGACAGCAGTAGAAAACAGTCACGCTAAATAAATGACAAAAGATTTTGCGACATATACGCAAGAAACTGGAGGAAGGGCAATTTTGCTCTTTCTCTTGTTTGGTCTTGCCATATATGAATTTGTGAATGCTGGTTTCCCCGCATTTGCAATTGTATGCCTCTCACCTCTAATAATTATAGCTACCTATGTAGCATTCAAATATAGAATGGTAGCTTTTTGGGCACTATTCATCATTAACTATTTCGTACAATTCTTTGCAAAGAATCAATTTTTACCCAGCGGCATCCCAATGTCTATTTATAATGAGATGTTGGAAATCTTGCTATTAGGTATAGCCATTATTGATACAAGACGCACTCCACATTTTGATAGAACAGCCAACTTGATGTTATATGCTTTAATCATTTGGTGCGGTTTTTGTACTCTTGAGGTATTAAATGATACTTGCGGATTGGGTATCAATATAGGTGCGTGGTATCAAGGTGCCCGTATGATGGCTTTTCAAATCATGTATTGTTTCTTGGTGTTTTGTATTTATATAGACACCCCCAAAGTCTTAGTACAATATATATATGTGTGGGCAGGCTTGTCTTTATTTACAGTGTTTTGGACTTGGAAACAAATACATATTGGGTTTACTAATGCAGAATATACATGGCTGATGAATTGGGGAGCAGGAACCCACATTCTAAATGGTGGTACATTAATTAGATATTTTTCTACCCATAATGATGCTGCAAACTTTGGTATTTGTGTTGCCTCTACTGCCGTTGCTTATTTTATCTTTGCAATTACTGGTAAAATCAAGAAACAGCGTCTTTTTTATCTTATTACAGGGTTGGGATGTACCTGGGCAATGTTCCAATCAGGAACGCGTACAGCTATGGCCTGTTTTATCTTAGGAATTATCGTATATGTTTTCCTCTCTAAGTCAGCAAAAATAGCTACATTTGTCACAATATTCTTTGGATTTGCCTTTATAATTTTAGTTTTTACAAATATTGGACAGGGCAATCAGCAAATTCGTCGAATGCGTTCTGCTTTTGACAGGAAAGACGCTTCTGCAAATGTTCGAACTATTAACCAACAAACCATGAAAAAATACATGAAAGAAGCTCCATGGGGTATTGGATTAGGTATGAATCAAGAAAATGTACCTTCTAATAATAAATATACTTTAATGTCATCTATACCTCCAGATTCTGAATATGTTTTTATTTGGCTTCGCACTGGGAAAATAGGTATAACAATATTTATTATAACTATGCTACTTATGCTAGGAGGCGCATGTTGGATAGTTCTCTTTAGAATTAAGAATCCATCTTTGCGAGGCATCGGTGCTGGATTTTGTTGTGCTTTTGTTTCTATTCAACTAGGAGCATATGGAAACCAAGTTCTAATGCAATTCCCCAATTGCCTTTTATTCTACGGAGGTCTTAGTATTGTCTATGTCCTACCCTTCATGGAGAAAGAATGGGTTGAATATGAAGCAAGAGAAATTGCCAAACAGGAAGAAAAGGCACGCTTGAAACTTGAGAAGAAAAAGGCATCGAGAGTTTAATCAATTGATAATTGATAATTAAGCATTGGAAGTTGAAAAGTTATTATCTATCATTACCATCAATTACAACGGGTTAAAAGATACCTGTGAATTGATTGATACATTACCTCTCAACGACGAGACAATAGAGGTAATCGTGGTAGATAATGCCTCCACTCAAGACGAAGCTACAGAAATAGGGAAACGCTATCCCCAAGTCAAAGTTATCAAAAGTGACAAGAACCTCGGTTTTGCCGGAGGCAACAATCTTGGCATTAAAGCTGCCCATGGCAAATACCTGTTCTTCATCAACAACGACACTATCCTATCTCAGCCCTCAGCCCTCAGCCTTCTGATAACTCGCCTAGAGTCATCTGCTCAGATTGGTATGGTCTGTCCTAAAATTCGGTTTACATGGGACAAGCAACCTATTCAATATGCAGGATATACACCTCTTTCAAAGATAACATTACGCAATAAGTCGATTGGCTTTGGAGAACAAGATAATGGACAATATGACACTCCTCACCCCACCCCATATGCCCATGGTGCAGCCATGATGGTAAAACGAGAGGTCATTGAGAAAGTGGGAATGATGCCTGAGTGTTATTTCCTTTATTACGAGGAACTTGATTGGTCCATGATGATTCGCCGTGCAAGATATGAGATTTGGTATGAGCCAGCCTGTACCATTTTCCACAAAGAAAGTCAGACAACAGGGCAGATGTCGCCGTTAAAGACATATTTTATTACACGCAATCGCTTACTATTTGCACAACGTAACGCTCAAAAAGACACAAAATACCTGACCTATGTGTACCTAATAATCGTAGTTGCAACAAAGGACATTTCATTCCACCTCCTTAGAGGTAAATTTAATTTGGCGTGTGCTGTCATAAAAGGAATTACTGATTTTATAAAAATATAGCAATATGGATTTTTGGCAATTATTATACATCATCGATTGGTTTCTTTTTGGAATTGTTGCTCTGACAGTTCTTTACTTAATGGTTTTTACCATTGCCTCGTTGTTCTTTCATCAACATGTATTAACTAAGACAAAACAACAAAACCGTTTTATTATTCTGATTTATGCATATAATAATTCTGGAGTTATACATACTGTAAAATCTATTTTAGCACAATCGTATCCACAACGGCTATTTGACGTGACTGTTATATCCGATCACAACGATGAGATGACAAATTTCCGATTGGCGCAAGAACCTGTCACATTACTGACGTCTAATTTCACAAAGAGTACCAAGGCAAAAGCTCTTCAATTAGCAGTTAATAACCTACCACAATTTAAGATTTACGATGTGGCGATTATCTTGGACGCAGGAAATGTTGTAGACACTGAGTTTCTTAGCATGATGAACGAAGCCTTTGAGTCAGCAGGCACGAAGGCAATACAAGCCCATCGACTTTCAAGAAACAGAGATACAACAGCATCACGAATGGGTTCCATCTTTGAGGAAATTAACAATTCTATATTCCGTCGAGGCCACATAGTATTAGGACTTTCTGCCGGTTTGATGGGGTCTGGATGCGCTTTTGACTTCAACTGGTTTAAAAGTAATATTTTCAATATTAAATCGGCATGGGAAGACAAAGAGATGGAGGCTCTCCTCATGCGCCAACATGTCTATGTGGACTATTTCGATCAAATATTAGTTTTTGATGAAAAAACAAGAGAGGCAAAAGAATTTAATCGGGAAAGAGGGCGTTGGATCAAAGCCCAATTCTTGATGCTTTTACACAACATTCGATTTCTTCCTATGGCAATTCTCAACAGACAATACAATTGGGCTGACAAAATTATCCAGTGGATGCTTATACCGCGAATGGTTATGATGGCTATCATCATTGGCATGTGTATCATTCTCCCTTGTATATACACCTCATTGGCTTTCAAATGGTGGGGGTTGTTCGCAATCGTATTACTTTTATTTGCATTGGCAACGCCAGATTATTTAGTAGATGACCATTGGGAAACGACATTCTTCAAATCGCCCTTTGTCTTGATGAAATCTATCCCTGGATTATCGAAAGTGGCTGACTTTATTGAGCAAAAGGAACTTGAAAGAGAGCAAAGAAAAAAGGAAAAAGAGAAAAAGAAAAGATCATGATGAACGTCATACATATAACAGAGTGGATGCTATGGATTTTCATGGCACCATCTGTATTGTATGTCGCCTTCTACGCACTGGTTTCCCTCTTTCCTTCTCGTAGCGCTAAACATCAGCCTTCAACCCTCAGCCATCAACCATCATCCTTCCTCATCCTTTTCCCTGCCTACAAAGAAGATTCTGTCATTGTACATTCTGTGCGCCAATGTCTGGAACAGACTTATCCTAAGGATTTCTATCATATCGGTGTCATCTCCGACCACATGCAGGATGACACAAATGAGCTATTGCGCCAACTACCCATCACCTTGTTCACTCCTCAATTTGAGAAGAGCAGCAAGGCCAAGGCCATGCAGTATGCAATCAAAGAGATCAACGGTCAATCGTCAATGGTCAATGGTCAATTCGATTATGTCATTATTCTCGATGCTGACAATGTCGTCCTACCAGAGTTTTTGGAACAAGTTAACGTTTCCTGCCAACAAGGCTATCGGGCAATTCAGTGTCACCGTTGTGCCAAAAACAGCGACAATGATGTTGCTATCCTAGATGGTATTAGTGAGGAAATCAACAACACTTTGTTCCGCAAAGCACATAACACTATTGGTATTTCTTCTGCCCTCATTGGCTCTGGTATGTGTTTTGAATATGAATGGTTCAAGAACCATGTTGGTTTATTTGAAACAGCCGTTGAAGATCGAGAAATGGAAATCCTGCTAATGAAGGAGAACATTTTCATCAAATATGAAGAACACATCCCTGTCTATGACGAGAAAGTCAGTAGCTCTGAAAATTTCCAACGCCAACGTCTTCGCTGGATGACTGGACAAGTCCAAAGTCTCTTGATGATGCTCCCCTATTTGCCTATAGCTATCAAGACAGGTAATTTCCATTATATCGACAAGACAATGCAACAGGCATTAATTCCCCGTTCCATACTCTTGGTACTTACCTGTTTCTTTGCCATATTGATGACCATCATTGCCTTCCCCTGGAGCATCAAATGGTGGGTATTGTTCCTCGTTATCTGTCTCTCCATCTACATAGCCATCCCCCGAAAGATGCGTAACAGTTCATTGTTCGGGAAAATATTCTCTACCGTAAAACTTGTCTGGCTCATGCTGAAGAACATCCTGAAGATGGACTTGAAGAACAAGGAGTTCCTGCATACTACCCATGGTAAATAATTGTCAATCTTCAATTCTAAATTTTCAATTCAAAAAATGAGTGGACGGGTACATAAAAGTGTATTGAATGCGGAGGTAAATCTGATCTTTTACTTCCTGTCTCTCTTTTTTGCTTTTTTCTCCAGAAAGATCTTCCTCGATAACTTAGGAGCAGAGTTCATTGGACTGACAGGTACCTTGACCAGCATTTTAGGTTATCTGAACCTGACAGAATTAGGCATATCGGCAAGTGTTGGATATTTTCTATTCAAACCTCTCCAGTCAAACAACCGCCAAGAAATACAAGAGATTCTATCATTATTAGGATATCTGTACAACTGGATAGGAGCTATTATCTTTGCGGGAGCTTTTGTAATTAGCCTCTTCTTCCCACTTATCTTTGCTCATGCCAATCTAGGGCTTGGCATCATCTATTTTGCTTTCTATTCGTTCTTAGGCTCTTCACTCATTGGCTATTTTATCAATTACCGCCAAATTCTGCTCAGTGCTGATCAAAAAAACTATTTGGTTGCCATCTACTACCAGTCGGCAAACATAGTAAAAATCGCCCTTCAGATATTCCTGGCATATTATTACAAAAACTTATATATTTGGGTAGCTGTAGAATTCCTGTTCGGTATCATTGGTTGCATTATTTTGAATTGGAAAATCAATAAGGAATATTCCTGGTTAAAGGTTAACAAAAAAGCCGGCAAAGCATTACTCAAGAAATATCCTGAGATTATTACCAAGACCAAACAGGTGTTCATTCATAAAATCAAGGACTTTGTATTAGTCAGAAGTGACGAACTCTTCATTTTCCTTTTCGTATCCTTGAAAATGGTAGCCTATTATGGCAACTATATGATTATTATCTCGAAGCTCATATCCCTTTTCTCTGCCGTTACAGGCAGCGTAGGCGCAAGTGTGGGTAATCTGGTTGCTGAAGGTGATAAAAAGCGGATGCTTAGCGTCTTCTGGGAGTTCACTACCATACAGCACACAATTGCTGCCATCTTAAGTTTCTCTTTATACAATTTTTTAGAGCCCTTCGTTTCACATTGGCTAGGATCAGAGTATATCATGGATCATAAAATCCTCATACTTCTCATGATATTCATATATATATCCAATTCCCGTGGATCTGTTGATGCTTTTAATTATGCCCACGGGCTCTATGCGGATGTTTGGTCTGCATGGGTGGAATTGATAATCAATGTCTCTATTACGATTATCTGTGGTTTGAAATGGGGCATTATTGGTATTCTATTAGGTAAAATTGTCAGTCTCCTTGCTATTGTCGTACTTTGGAAGCCTTATTATCTCTTCACCTCTGGTTTCAAAGAGCCTGTCTTCATCTATTGGAAGGGGGTATTACGTAATTATACCATCTCTTTCTTCGCCTTTTTCTCTGCCACTAATATATTAAAACTAATACCTATCAATCCGTACCATACCATCTGGTTATGGATAGGATATGCTGCCATTGGCATGGTCATTTTCCTAACAATTGACCTAACCCTCACTCTCCTTTTTGCCAAGGGAGCCAAAGATAGTATTAAAAGAATAAGGGCGTAAGATGTTAAACTTTATTATAATGCAATTATTATAACATGATAATTAAAATATAATAATTATCTTTGTCTTCAAAAAGAAGATTTATGGTAAACAACCCTTTCATCTTATATGGTTATGAGTCTGAGAAATACTTCTGCGACCGTAAAGAAGAAACGCAACAATTATTAAAATTATTAGAGAATGGCAATAATGTTGCATTAATAGCACCACGACGTATCGGTAAGACTGGACTTATTGAGAATTTATTCCATCAGCGGAAAGTACAAAAAAATTATTATACTTTTCTCATTGACATCTATGCCACCAAAAACATAGAGGAAATGATAGCCGTAATGGGTGCATCAATGCTCTCTTCACTACGACCTTTGGGAACTAAAGTAATGCGAAAATTCACAGATGTACTGAGTTCCCTACGATCTGGAATTTCATTCGATGCAATGGGGAATCCATCATGGAATGTTGAGATTGGTGATATCCGATTGCCAAAGACTACCCTCGACGAGATTTTCCAGTATATTAATTCGGCAGATAAACCTTGCCTCATTGCTATTGACGAGTTCCAAACAGTCAGTACTTATCCTACCGGGAAAGTAGAGGCATTATTAAGAACTTATATCCAGCATTGCCGCAATGCCCAGTTTATTTATTCTGGCTCACAGCGTACGATGATGGGCGAAATGTTTCATAGTCCTGCCCGTCCCTTTTACCAAAGCACCAGTATGATGAGTCTTGGCAGTATTCCTATTGACAAATACTGTCAGTTTGCGCAGCAACATTTTGACGAAGCAAATAAGATTCTGCCCGCAGAAGTATTCCAAATAGTCTATGAACGTTTCGAAGGTATCACATGGTATGTACAACGCATTATGAATGAACTTTATACTATTACTTTGCCACATAGCGTATCCTCATCAGAACTGATTGACATAGCCATCACCAATATTCTCCGCTCAAATGAATTTACCTATCAAGCCATGTTATTCCAATTACCACCCAAACAGAAAGAATTGCTTATAGCACTCAGTAAAGCAGGAAAGGCAGAGGCTATTACCTCTACAAAATTCATACAACGCTGGCATCTATCATCTGCCAGCAGTGTTCAGTCTGCCATCAAAGGACTATTAGACAAGAATTTTGTTACTACTAATTTGGGAATATACGAAGTATATGATCGCTTCTTTGCTCTATGGTTAACAAATAAGTAATATTTAACATTCATATCTTAAGTAATTTTCATGAAATATTCGATTATTACTGTTAATTACAACAACAAGGATGGTCTGCGTAAGACCATTGAGAGTGTCATACACCAGACTTTCCGTGATTTTGAATTCATCGTCATTGACGGAGGTTCTACCGATGGTAGTGCTGAAGTGCTAAAGGAATACGATGCACAGATTGACTATTGGGTATCAGAACCCGACAATGGAGTATATTACGCCATGAACAAGGGAACCAGGCAAGCACATGGTGACTACTTGAACTTCATGAATTCCGGTGACTGTCTCTATGACGAGAAAGTGCTAGAACATCTGTCGGCAAAAGGATTGTCGGCAGACATCATCGTCGGTAGAGATTATCATTTTAATGAGACTACTCAACAAGGGTTTGCTACATTATTACCCACACGAATCTCTATGCTCACATTCATCCACCATACACTTCCACATCAGAGCACATTCTTCAAGCGGGAGTTATTTGAAAACTCTCCTTATGACGAGTCGCTTAAATTGGTTTCAGACGTTAAATTCTATATCCAGAAAATCTGCGTAGAGCAGTGCAGTGTCCAACTCGTCGATGACATCATCTGCCGCCGAGAACCTGACGGTATCAGCATAACACAGAATGAACAGCGCTTACTAGAACATAAACAAGTAATTGCAGAAATACTTCCTCCTGGAGCCATACAGGACTACGAGACCCTTTATATGCTGGACAAGAGTACCATGTACAAGCTCATGCGACTCATTGAGCATTCCCTTTGTCGTAAATGGCTTACCTATGCCATCAAGTTTATCTACAGAATCAATAAACCGTAGTTCCGCTATGAAGTCCATCGTCATCATATTTCCTTATTTCGGTACACTGCCCGTACAATATAATATGTGGCGTGCCTCGGCTCTCCGTAATTTGTCCGTCGATTTTATGTTCTTTACTGATGCAGACGTAGAGCCTGCAGAGAATATCATCGTCCACAGAATGACGTTCAGAGAATTCCGGCAAATAGCACAAGAAGCATTTGACTTCAGTATTGTGCTCGACCGTCCCTACAAACTCTGTGAGTACAAACAGACATACGGTTATATCCTCCACGATTATATAAAGAACTATGACTTCTGGGGCTTTGGTGATCTTGACCTCGTTTATGGTGACATCCGGTTTTTTCTTACTGACGAAGTACTGAAACACAAATTCCTGTTAGGTTGGGGACATCTAACCCTGATACACAACGATGCGGATGCAAACACCTATTTTATGAAACA
>JAEEGG010022883.1_pt1 | contig 12260 bp, 9 predicted proteins | sample 9134161 | NCBI WGS metagenome assembly JAEEGG01 (sample SAMN16246543, study PRJNA631951) | gut metagenome | biome: gut microbiome; feature: rumen; material: CR-attached | host: Bos | place: Iran: Karaj | collected 2018-10
TAACTATTCTCATGCTTTATTTTAATGACATTAAGGCATCTGGATTCGACTGGGAACGCATCTGGATTGTACCAGTTGTCTATTTGGTCGCATTTCTCATCAGCAGAACCTACGACGGCATGTTGCGTTATTCTGGCTTCAACGATATCCGCAAAATTTTCTCCGCCTGCACTGGTACAGTTGCGATTCTTCTCCTCAGTAAATTTATCCTTTCAAACACATCGTTCCACAATCTCGCTACTTACTTTCCCCGTTACGTCACCATGGTTTACCATTACCTTATTACGATGACGATAATGATTCTCATGCGTTTCACTATCAGGCGTTTGTACAACGAGGTCTACAAAAACCCCATCCAAAAGGAAAACACGCTTATTTATGGTGCTGGTGATGCCGGTACAATGCTTTTGCGCACTTTGAGTCAGGATACTGCTGCCGTTTACAAAGCAGTTGCCTTTACCGATGACGACAAAAAACGTGTTGGCATTCAGATTAATACGGTAAAAGTATATTCCCCTTCTGAGGCTCTGACGAAAACCTTCATCAAGAAAAACAACATCAAGATAATGGTTTTGGCCATCCCCAGCCTTGACGAGGAACGCCGCAAGCAAATCATCGAAAAAGGTATGGCGTTAAATTTGGTTGTAAAGACCATTCCGTCATTCTCCAAATGGGTAGACGGCGAAATCAAGTCGAACCAGATTGAGGACATCAAGATTGAAGACCTTTTGGGTCGCACGCCCATCAAACTCGGCAAGGAAAACGTGACACGCGAAATCAACGGAAAAGTGGTGCTCGTCACGGGTGCTGCGGGTTCCATCGGAAGCGAGATTTGCCGTCAGGTGATGCATTATAATCCGAACAAACTCATCATGCTCGACCAAGCCGAGTCGCCGATGTACGACTTCCAATTCGAGATGAACAACACGCCTGATTTCAAGGACTTGCGCGACAAGATGGCTTTCGTCATCACCAACGTGAAGGACCCTGTTCGCATGAGGGAAGTTTTCAAGCAATATCGTCCGCAAGTGGTGTTTCATGCCGCTGCCTATAAGCATGTGCCTTTCATGGAAGAAAACGCATACGAAGCCGTGTTTGTCAACGTGTTCGGTACCAAGCTCATAGCCGACTTGGCAGTGGAATATGGCGTAGAGAAGTTTGTCATGATTTCGACCGACAAGGCCGTCAACCCGACCAATGTGATGGGTGCCACCAAGCGCATTGCGGAGATTTACACCCAAAGCCGTAAGGGCAACACCAAGTTCATCACCACGCGGTTTGGTAATGTGTTGGGCTCCAATGGCTCTGTGGTGCCGTTGTTCCGCAAGCAGATTGCCCAAGGCGGACCTATCACCGTCACCGACCGTCGCATTACCCGTTTCTTTATGACCATTCCCGAAGCCTGTAGCCTTGTGCTCGAAGCCGGTTCCATCGGCGATGGCGGCGACATTTTCGTCTTCGATATGGGTGAAAAGGTCAAGATTTGGGATTTGGCCGAAAAAATGCGCCAATTATCTCATCATCCTGAAATTGAAATTATCGAAACGGGACTACGCCCAGGCGAAAAACTTTACGAAGAGGTGTTGGCCAACGAAGAGAACACTATCAAGACCGACAACGAGAAGATTATGCACGCGATTGTTCGCAAATACGAAGCCGCTGAGGTGGACAGCATGATCGAAAAACTCCATACCGAGCTCGAAACTTGCGACCCGATGAAGATTGTGGCCCAAATGAAGGTCATTGTGCCCGAGTTTAAGAGCAACAACAGCGTTTTCAGCCAGTTGGACAAATAAGCCGAGATGTACACCATTTTTACCGACCCTTTGCACCGCATTGCTTACGCAACCGATGCGTCAGCTTATCGTGAAGTGCCCCAAGGCGTGGCTTTTCCTGAAAACGAGCAAGACATCATCTATCTTGTTGAAACAGCCCGCGAGCGAAAGACCCACCTCATTCCAAGAGCTGGCGGCACTTCCATCGCTGGACAAGTGGTAGGCAATGGCATCGTGGTCGACATCAGCAAGCATTTCAAGGAAATACTGGAAATCAACAAGGAAGAACGCTGGGCAAGGGTGCAGCCTGGTGTTGTTCTCGATGAGCTGAATCTTGCCTTGGAGCCATACGGACTCTTCTTCAGCCCTGAAACCTCCACCAGCAACCGTTGTTGCATAGGCGGAATGTTCGGCAACAATTCTTGCGGTTCCCATTCCTTGGTTTATGGCAGCACCCGCCACCATGTGTTGGAAGCCCAAGGCGTGCTTTGCGATGGCAGTATTGAGGTATTCAAAACCTATACTATCAGAGAATTGGAAGAACGCTTCGGCAACCGCTTCTGGGAAACAGAATCCAATTTGTTAATCCAAAACATTTACACCCAACTCATCCGCTGGGCTTTGGATGAAAAAACCGTTCAACTAATTGAGGAAAACTATCCCGACAAGAACTTACGTCGTCGATCCTGCGGTTATGCCATCGACGAAGTGATTGAAGACCTGCACAATACAGCCAAACCGCTTGAAGAACGCACCATCAATCTCTGCAAAGTGCTGGCCGGAAGTGAAGGCACTTTGACTTTCATCACCGAAATCAAGGTCGACCTCGACCCTTTGCCGCCCAAAGAAAAAATGGTGGTATGCGCCCATTGCGACACTTTGCAGAAGAGTTTTTTGGGTAACCTTGTAGCCCTAAAATTCAACCCTGTCGCCGTTGAACTAATGGACCGCAACATTCTGGAACTCAGCAAAGAGAATGCCGAACAAAGCAAAAACCGTTTCTTCGTTGAAGGCGACCCTGCCGCCATTCTCATCATCGAATTGCGCGGTGAAACAAGAACTGAAATCGATGCCCTCGCCGACCGATTGGAGAAAGCTCTAATGGAAAACGAGGAACATTTAGTTTACGCTTGTTCAAGGGTTTATGGCTCTGAAATCAGCAAGGTATGGAGTCTGCGCAAAGCAGGTTTGGGTCTGCTCACTAGTATGAAAGGCGATGCCAAGCCTATTGGTGTCATTGAAGATACGGCTGTGGCACCTGAAAAACTGCCTGACTATATGGCCGATTTTGCCCAAATGCTCGAAAACCTCAATCTAAGTTGCGTCTATCACGCCCACATCAGCACGGGCGAACTGCACCTGAGACCTATTATTAATATAAAGGAGGCAGAAGGCTTGCGGAAATTCCGCGAAGTGGCATACCAAACCGCGCTGTTGGTCAAGAAATACAAAGGTTCTTTGAGTGGCGAGCATGGCGATGGTCGCTTGCGCGGAGAGTTCATCCAACTGATGTATGGCGACGAGGTTTATGCCTTGATGCAAGACCTCAAGAAATGCTGGGATCCATTGCAAGTCTTCAATTTGCACAAGATTGTGGACACGCTCCCGATGGACAGTATGTTGCGCTTCGAAATCGGACAAAAATACGCCATCGAAAAGGAACTGGGCGGAGGCAAGACCTATTACAACTGGAAGGCCGCCTTCGACGAATGCAAGGTGGAGGGTGCTACTGGAGCCAAAAACCAGCTCCACGCCCTGATGTGCAGCATCGAGCAATGCAATGGTGCCGGCGACTGCCGCAAGTCGAACTTGATTGGCGGCACGCTTTGCCCGGCCTTCAAGGTGAGCGGCGACGAAACCAAGGCCACCCGCGCCCGCGCCAATGTGCTACGCGAAATCCTGACGAGAGGTTGGGAGAGCGAGGCTTTCGCACAAGCCTTGGATAAAGACAAAAGCATACTGAAATCCAAGGAATTAGCTGAAGTGCTGGATTCTTGCTTGGCCTGCAAAGGCTGTCGCAGCGAGTGCCCGTCGAATGTTGACATGACGCGCTTGCGTTCAGAGATTTTGCAACAGAAATACGACGTCAGTGGAATGCCTTTGCGTTCCTTCGCCGTGTCGCGAATGGCTACGGTGGAACAATTTGGACACCTCGTTTGGCCACTCTACAACCTCTTTGCCTCGTGGCAATTCTCGTCAAACATCATCAAGCGCATCATCAATTTCTCGACCGAGCGCGACATCCCGACTTTGAGCCGTGTGACCATGCGGACAGCGGTAAAAAGAGAATGTCGCAAGCATAAATGCCAAACCACAAAAGGCAAGGTTTATCTTTTCGCCGACGAGTTCACCAACTTCCAGGAAGCCGAATTAGGCCTGACTTTCGCCAAACTGCTTTTGCGTTTAGGCTACGAAGTGGAAATCCCGAAACATGTGGAAAGCGGTCGCGCCGCCATCTCGAAAGGCAATCTGAAATTGGCCAAGAAGTTCGCTATAAAGAATGTCAACCTACTGAAAGACAAAGTTTCGGAACAAACACCCTTAGTCGGTATCGAGCCGTCGTGCATCCTTAGCTTCCGCGATGAATACCCCGACTTGGTGCCCGCCGAACAACGTAACGAGGCAAAAACATTGGCAAAAAACGCCCTGCTTTTCGATGAATTCATCATGCGCGAAATGGCCGCCGGTCGTATCACCACGGATAATTTCAAGCCTGATGCTGTCGAAATTTGGCTTCACGGCCATTGTCACCAAAAGGCCTTAGTGGGCACAGAAAAGACAGTCGCTGCTTTGAAACTGTTGCAAGGAGCCCAAGTCCACGTCATCCCAAGTGGCTGCTGCGGCATGGCTGGCTCGTTCGGCTACGAAAAGGAACATTACCAAACCTCGTTGGCTATCGGTGAGATGGTGCTTTTCCCAACCATCAGAAAGACTTTGGCCCATGCCGACGATGTCACACCATGTATTGTTTCGGCACCTGGCACTTCGTGTCGCCAGCAAATCCTTGACGGAACAGGCGTACATGCCGTGCATCCTATTGAGATTCTCTACCGTTGGGTGAAATAAAAGCCAAATTTTGCCGTTTTCTGAAAAAACACTACATTTGCAACATTGAACCTAAAATAAACACGTCATGAAAAAGCTATTCTTCGCACTTGCGTTTTTGTCGTTAGTGGCTACAGGGTGCAAACCAAAGGAACAGAATCTTGTTGATACTGAGCCTTATACCCTCTGCGACAGCGTCTACCTTGAAAACGATTACGAGCAAGGTTTTTCCCATTATACCACCAACATCGACCTTCCCGTCACCAACAACGAAACCTTACGCAAAAACATTCTCCATTGGATGCTTTCGCCTGAAACAGAAGATTACGAGACTTTCCTGAAGGAAGAAATGAACCAATTCTTCTCGGAAGAAGGCAGCGAACCCCGTTCGGAATTGGAAAACAACTACACCCTTTCGGAACAAACCGACCGCTATGTCACCTACATCACTGAAGGTTACATCTATACGGGAGGTGCTCATCCCACGCCATGGTATTACGGCACCACCTTTAGTAAAATCGATGGCAGCATTGTGGGTTACGACATGTTTGAAAACACGGAACAATTGGCCAAAATCGTCACCGAACACATTAAAAAACAATACATTGAGGATTTCGATATGGTCGAGGAAATGTTCGAACTCGGCGAAGAAGACCATTTCATGTTACCGGAAAACGAACCTTGGATTGAAACCGACAGCATCGTGTTCTGTTACCAAACTTACGAGATTGCGCCTTATTCCGCAGGGATGCCTCTGTGCAAAATCTCGAAAGAAGACCTATGGCCTTATCTGAGCGAAAAAGGAAAATCTTTATTCACAAATACATACCAATGAACAATTTCTGCATCATCATGGCCGGCGGCATCGGAAGCCGTTTTTGGCCCCTTAGCAAGGATAACTATCCCAAACAATTCCTTGATATTCTGGGCACTGGCAAGAGTTTCATCCGCAGCACTTACGCGCGTTTCAGCCCCGTCATCCCCGACGAGAACTTCCTCGTGGTGACCAACAAAGCCTATAAGCAGTTGGTTTTGGAACACTTGCCCATGCTAAAGCCCGACCAAGTGCTTTGCGAGCCGGCAAGAAGAAACACGGCACCCTGCATCGCCTACGCCGCCTATCACATCCAAAGTCGCTGCAAGGAGGCCAATATTGTCGTCACCCCTGCCGACCACTTGGTAACCAACGAAACTGAATTTCAGCGCATTATCCGCTTAGGCTTTGACTTCTTGGCGAAAAACCAACAAGCCCTGATGACCATTGGCATCAAACCAAGCCGACCTGAAACGGGTTATGGCTACATCCAAGTGCCGAAGCAGAACGCGCTTCCCGAGGTAGTGAAAGTGGAAATGTTCAAGGAAAAACCCAACTATGAAACAGCAGTGAAGTTTGTCGCCGAAGGCAACTACTTCTGGAACAGTGGCATTTTCCTCTGGACCTTGGACGGCATCATGCAAGCGTTCAATCAATATCTGCCCGATATGGTTGCTGTGTTTGAGAAAGGCAAAAACGATTTTGGCACGGCCAATGAACAAGCCTTTATCGATGCGCACTTCATCGAAAGCCCCAACATCAGCATCGACTATGGCGTGATGGAGAAATCGCCCAATACTTACACCATCCCCGCTGACTTCGGTTGGAGCGATATTGGTACTTGGGGTTCGTTGTTCACCCATGCCAAAAAAGACGAAAACGGCAACGCCAAGCGCGGCAAGGTGGTTTCCGTCGACAACAAGAACACCATTATTAATATAGAGGAAGGCACAGAGGCCGTAGTGGAAGGCTTGGAAGACTATCTCGTGGCCTTCCGCGACCATTCGCTTTTGGTGTGCAAACTTCATGATGAGCAACAAATTAAGGTTTGGATTGAAGGATTAAAATAAACTTGTTTCCCGTGGAAAGTCCGCTTGTTTCCGTTATCATGCCATGCTACAACATGGAAAAATACATTTCCGATACGATTGCATCGGTTCGGAAACAGACTTTTCCACATTGGGAATTGGTCATTGTTGACGATGCTTCGACTGACCGCACCGTCGACATCGTCAAAAGCTACCAAAACCAAGACGATAGGATCCGTTTTTTCGTCAAACCCACACATTCTGGCATTGCCGACACCAGAAACCAATGCCTGAAAATGGCCCAAGGGCGTTATTTGGCCTTCTTGGATTCCGATGATGTGTGGTATCCCGAGAAACTCGAACAGCAACTCCAATTCATGACCGAGCGAAACATCGGTTTCAGCTATTCAAGCTACGATTGTATCGACGATTCGGGAAATCCCCTTCATAAAACCGTGAAAGCAAAATGTGACCTGGATTATGAAGCGTACCTTCGCAACACCATCATTGGCTGTTCAACCGTCATGCTCGACAAAAGCGTTGTCGGTGAAGTCATTGTACCCAATTTCCGCACCAGCGAAGACACGGCCACATGGCTCAACATCCTGAAAAAAGGCTTCTTGGCATACGCCATCGAACAACCTTTGACTTCTTACCGCATCCGGCAACATTCGGCCAGTTCCAACAAACTGAAGGCTTCTACCGACCTATGGCGGGTGTATCGCCAAAACGAGAAATTACCACTATTCAAAGTCTTGGTTTGTTTCAGTAGTTATGCATTCAACGCCGTCAAAAAACGCTTGTGATGAAAAACGGGTGGAACGATTGGAAGTATTATGTCTATAGGGGTGCTTGGCGATTTGCAGGTCCGCCTCACGAAGAAATCAAACTCGACAAAGAATCATGCAGCAATCTTCTTCGGATGGGAGGCTTGCTGGTAAGGAACACATACGATTTTGATTGTCAGAAGGAAACCTGTTTTTGGTACATTATCAAAGACCAATACGAGGGCTTGGAAGGCTTGTCATCCCGGACGCGCAACAAAATCCATCACGCATTCAACTATTTCGAATACAAGCTTATACCTTTCGAAACACTTCAGGAAAAAGGCTTTCAAATCATCGATGAGACTTATGCCGATTACGCCATTCACGACAGAAAAATGAATCACGATGTTTTCATGGATTACCTCAATGATTGCCGACAAAAATCCTTCGACTATTGGGGTATTTTCGACAAGGAAACGCAACAGATGGTGGGATTTTGCACCGTGACCTTGTGGGACGACTGCTGCGAATACGGCATGACCGGCATCATGACAAAATACAAGAAAGGAAGCTATTATCCCTACTACGGACTTTACCAACACCTGAACCAGCATTATCTTGAGGAACTGCATTTCAAGTATGTGAGCGACAGTGCCCGAACCATCACAGAACATTCACAAATTCAAGACTTCCTCATTCAAAACTTCAACTTCCGGAAGGCTTACTGCCAACTTGAGGTGTATTACCAATGGTGGATGAAGATTGCGGTGAAATTGTTGTATCCATTCAGAAAAATCATACCTTTGCAGCGCGTTAAGGCAATACTCAATATGGAGGCCATGCAGCGTGGCGAAAAATAAACACAAAATAGGATTCTTCTTCAAGTGGTGCTTCGACCGTTTCGCGGCACTAATAGGACTTATTGTGCTGTTTTTGCCTCTTTTGGTCATCGCCGTCCTCATCAGAATCGATTCGAAAGGTCCTGTGTTTTTCATGCAAAAACGCATTGGTAAGAACGGCAAACCATTCAGAATCTGTAAGTTCCGAACCATGCACCACCAATCGGAAGGCGATACTGTTACCACTGCCGGCGACCCACGCATCACGCGCATGGGTCATTGGTTGCGCCACAGCAAGGCGGACTGCCTTACAGAACTTGTCAATGTATTGATCGGGCAGATGAGCTTCGTCGGTCCGCGTCCCGATGTGCCTGGTTACGCCGACCAACTGCAAGGCAATGACCGCCGCATCCTTCAGCTTCGACCTGGCATTACGGGACCCGCCAGCATCAAGTATCGCGATGAAGAAGAGCTCCTCGCCCAGCAAGCCGACCCAAAATGGTACAACGACCAGGTTCTTTGGCCCGACAAGGTGAAAATCAACCTTGAGTATTTGGAGCATTGGACTTTCTTTGGCGACATTAAACTGATTTTCAAGACCGTATTCCACTGATTCGCAATGTATAAACAAAACCGTTTTACCAGCATTATGGACAGCAAGCTTTATCCATTGTTGCTGTTCATCGTTTCTTTCGTGTTCGTTACCTTGTTTTCACGATCCACTTCATTTCTTTATGTTTTTGAGGGAGCTGACCCTTCTGTTTTCAAACAAATGGGACGAGCTGTTCTCAAAGGCAAAATACTCTACATCGATTATTTCGACAATAAAGGTTGCCTTCTCTATTTTATTCATGCATTGGGCATTTGGTTGGGTGGCAATTTCGCTCTTTTGCTCATGCAAGCCTGCTCATTGACAGTCACTTTGTCAATTTGGGACAAAATGCTTGCACTCTTCCACAACCAACATCAACGAATCATTTGTCTTGGCATCGCCTTGTTCATGCTGTTTTGTTTCTATGGCGCTGGCGACCAAACACAAGAATGGTGCCTGCCTTTTATCTCCTATCCTCTGCTAATCTACTTTCGAGCCTATACGACGAACACAGAAGTCCGTCCATTTCAACACTTGCTCATCGGATTATGTTTTGGTATCATTACCTTTATTCAAATTAATAACACTTGTGCATTCTTGGGCTTTATAGCCTATCTTTGGTTTTATTATTTGCTCAAAAAAGATTTTCGCAGGTTTTTCACAAGCTTAGGTTGTTTCATCACTGGGTGGCTTATCGTTGCCATTCCATGCGTACTCTATTTCTATCTCAAGGCAGGCTGGCATGGCATTTATGAAATGGTTTATGCATCGTTCCTTTCCAATTTTGAATATATAGGACATCAATGGAAAACCCGATGGTTTTTTGTAATACCCTATTCTTTGTTCATTGTCTCACTCGCTGTCTGGCTAATCATTATTTATCACAAAAACAAGGAAATCATAGTACCATCCCTTATCTCCATTTTCCTATTTGCAACAACTTTCGGCCGTTTGTACAATCCGTTTTATCTTGCTGCCTTATTGCCTTTATGTATCGTCGCTTTAACAAATATCAACTTTTCGGAAAGTAGAACAACTAAAATTGGGATATGTGCCATACTTTTTGTTTCATTGGCGTTTTATGCAGGAAACAACATGAAAGACCTGGTATTCCAAAACAAGAAGCAAAGCGCCATTTACGAACAATTCCATCAATGCATCGAAAGCATACCAGAGACTGAACGAGATTCCATATACAATTACAACCTTTATTGGCATGGCACCAGTATGATGGAGCATGAAAAACTCCTTCCTTGCAATAGGGTATTGTTCACTGCGTTGATCTTCACGCTACCCAAACTATGGAAGGAGGAAACCGAAAAAAACTTGATTCCACCCAAATGGATACTAGTATCGTTCGACAAATCCTACAAAGAAAACGATGCTTTCTTCATTATTAAAAACTATGAATTGGCAAACACCTTTGTATATGACTACAAACTGCTCCAAAAACCGAAAATTGGGGAATCGTTCCAAGTTTGCATATACCATCGCAAAGCCCCTTCGGGGAAATAGTCAAAATGCATCTGACTCAACCACAGTTGTTTTTATACGGAGCAACCAAGGGTGTATTGCACAAAAAAACCCCATAGAATCGGGGAGAATCTATGAGGCCAAAAAATTAATAACATGAAACATAAAAATGGCGCCCCCTTCAGGACTTGAACCTGAGACCCCCTGATTAACAGTCAGATGCTCTGACCAACTGAGCTAAGGAGGCATTGCCGTCTCAAAGAACCTTTGTTTAACTGCGTTGAAATCTCCGATTCAGCGACAGCTAATCTTTCGATTTGCGGGTGCAAAATTACGGCTTTTTTCATTACTGACAAGTATTTTCCATCGAAATTTTTCAAATATTTTATATCTTATTGATTATCAGTATGGAATTTTTTTTATTTGACGCTAAAAATCTATTTTTGTACCTTTGCACGAATTTTAAATCTTGAATCCCAATGGAAAAAATACTTGGAATAGGAAGCGCTTTGGTCGACATACTGACCCAGATTCCCAATGAACAAATCCTTCAAGAACTCAACCTCCCCAAAGGGAGCATGACTTATGTTGATGCCAAAACTTCGGTCGAAATTGGCCATCAACTGGCCTACCTCGGCAACCAAATGGCTTCTGGCGGCTCGGCTGCCAACACCATGAGCGGTTTGGCTCGACTCGGCGTCGAAGCTGGTTTCCTCAGCAAAATCGGAGAAGACGAAATCGGACATTTCTTTGAGAAACAAATGAACGAAAGCCACGTCAAACCTTTGATGCTCAAGAGCGAAACACCTTCCGGTCGCGTGCAAGCCCTTGTCACCCCCGACGGTGAACGTACTTTCGCCACTTGCCTTGGTGCCGCTGCCGAGATGTGTGCCGATGACATCAAACCCGAATTGTTTGACGGCTGGGACATCTTCTACGTGGAAGGCTACCTCGTGGCCAACCCGACCATGCTGCGCAAAGCCATCAGCACGGCCAAGGACAAAGGCCTTAAAATCGCCATCGACTTAGCCAGCTACAACGTGGTTGAGGAAAACCATGATTTCCTGCTCGACCTCGTCAACAACTATGTCGACATCGTGTTCGCCAACGAAAAGGAAGCCTTAGCCTTCACAGGCATGGAACCCGAAGCTGCCTTACACTACATCGCCGAACGTTGTGAAATCGCCGTGGTGAAAGTAGGTGCCAAAGGTGCTTTTGTCCAACGCGGCAACGAAATCGTCACTATCCCGCCTATGGATGCCATCGTGATTGACACCACGGGTGCCGGCGACATGTGGGCAGCGGGATTCCTCGCCGGACTCGTCAAAGGCAAGGATTTGCAAACCTGCGGCTTGATGGGAGCCATCGTGGCCAAAAACATCATCGAAGTGATGGGAGCCAAGATGGATGACGCGCGTTGGGAGAAAATTCACGCCGACATTGCACTTTTGTAATCATAAAACCTACAAAACTTTCAAAACCAAATTATTATAATGCATGACAACGACTCCCAACCGAGTTGTCGTTGTCATGCTTGAACTGCAACCAAAGGATGCGTTAGAAAGGAGCCAGTTGGCGACTTTCTTAGTAAAAGTTTTGTGGGTTTTGAATGTTTTGTGACAATAATATATATATTTTGGTTGAAGATATTAGGTTTTTTCGTAATTTTGCGTCCATTATAGTATTCTTCGCGAGAAATAAATATTTAATAATTAGCTAGTTAGATAAAAAATGAAGGAATTCCAGACAAAAGACATCCGTAATGTTGCCCTCATCGGCGCAGCTAAATCGGGTAAGACCACGCTTGCTGAAAACATGCTTTTCGAAGGCAAGCTCATCAACAGAAAAGGTAGCACCGACGAGAAAAACACCGTTTCCGACTACCGTCCCATCGAAATGGAACGTCAGATTTCGGTGAACGCTTCCA
>JAEEGG010022884.1_pt1 | contig 12259 bp, 9 predicted proteins | sample 9134161 | NCBI WGS metagenome assembly JAEEGG01 (sample SAMN16246543, study PRJNA631951) | gut metagenome | biome: gut microbiome; feature: rumen; material: CR-attached | host: Bos | place: Iran: Karaj | collected 2018-10
CGGAGCAGGAACCGCAAGTCGGGCAAGCGTTGGCTTCGATGTCGGCAACTTCTTCATCGCTGATGGTGTTGTCTGCAGAATCGATCATGGCGTCGATCAAGTCGAGAGCGCGGTCCTTGCCGTCCTTCGTCGTGACGTGGCCAGCTTCCATCGGACCACCGGAAACGAAGATTGCCGGAATGTTGAGGCGCATGGCAGCCATGAGCATACCCGGAGTCACCTTGTCGCAGTTAGAGATGCACACGAGGGCGTCTGCGCGGTGGGCGTTTGCCATGTATTCGGTGGCGTCTGCGATGAGGTCGCGGGAGGGCAAGCTGTAGAGCATGCCGTCGTGGCCCATGGCGATACCGTCATCGACGGCGATGGTGTTCATTTCCTTGGCGACACCGCCGGCAGCTTCGATCGCGCGTGCGACAACCTGACCGACATCCTTGAGGTGGACATGACCCGGTACAAACTGGGTGTAGCTGTTCACCACGCAAATGACGGGTTTACCAAAGTCTTCAACCTTGGTTCCTGTTGCGTGCCAAAGGGCACGTGCACCGGCCATTTCGCGGCCTTCCATAGTCTTGAGCGAACGAAGTTTCGGCATAATGATCCTTTTTTGTCTTTAATAATTCTAGCGGCATTATATATGCCACCTTAAATTTCGGTTATAAGTTAGAAAATTAATTCTTGCGATGAAAATGGCGAGGCGCCTAGATTGTTGCAAAGAAGGCGTTGAGGCTAAAGCCACCATGGCTTGTTTGGATGACCTTGGCGGTTGTGGAATGTTCTCTAGAAAGGATGGGGCATTCGCGCAAAAGGTTTGTAGTGCAGGTGTACTTGGCGCCATCACGGGTGTCGTCTTTCGGGGCGAGGATGGCGACTGTGAGCGATTTGCCCAAATGGTGTAAGTCTCGGGCGAGTTCCGTTAGTTTTTTACCTATTTGCGTGTAAAGCTTTGGAGCGTCAAAATCAAGGCGTTTGCCGTAGGGCGGGTTCAGCACGAGAATGGGCGAGGAGTCGCCGCAGGCATCTGCAATTTCTTTGGCGGAGTAGCTGAAAAAGTCGTGGAGTTGCGGAGTAATTGTGGGCGTGTTTTCGTTCGGCGCGATTTGTGCGAGCGGGCTACATTCGATGTTGTGCTTGATGATGTTTACCGCGCGTTCGGAAATGTCGCTCGTGAGGATTTTTGCGATTGTCGCAGTTGCACTGTTCGTCTTTGGATTATCGCTTCGCTCTAATCCCAAATGCTGGACTCGGTCATGCTCATGCAAGCATGGTCGCGACACTCGTCCTACGCATTTGTCGTCTCTCGTCTCTTGTCTAATCAAAAAATTCCACGTGGCTTCTTTGAAAGCGGGCTGGTGCTTGAGTGCAAAATCGCGACAAGTGCCAGGAATGATTTTGTTTGCAATGCAGGCGGCTTCAAGACTGAATGTGCCGCTGCCGGACATGGGATCAATAAGAGTGGTTAGTGGTTGGTGGTTAGTGGTTAGGGACGCTGTATAGAAAGCTTCGAAGATCATCGCGGAGGCGATGGTTTCTTTGAGCGGGGCGTCGTTCACGAATCTCTCAAAGCCGCGCTTGTAGAGTTCTTCGCCGGCGAGGTCTAGCCAAATGGTGCAACGGTCATCTAAGAAATTGACGTAGAGATTTTGTTGAATGCTGCGATTCTCATTTTGCGACGGGGCGTTGCGGGGTGTCCCCGCAGAGGGGGTAGCGGATGCCGTGTCGGCAGGAGCGAGGGGGAGGCTTACCCCTTCTATTATTTTATACAAACGTTCGGCGATGGCATCGCTATGGTATAGGCGCGAATGCTTGCAAGTAACGTGAATGTGTGGTAAGTTACTAGTTACTAGTTTTGAGTTACTAGGAATAATACTCTCGTCTCTCGTCTGTAGGGCTTTGCCCGTTCTCTCGTCTAAATAAAGTTCCCACGGGATTTCGGAGGCTTTCTTTTCGAGTTCGTGGAAACTCTCTGCCTTGAAACTGGCGACTTCCATGAGCACGCGGTTTGCGATGCGGCTTACGGCGACGACTTTCCAAGCTTCAGTGAGTTTTGTGGTGAATTCGACTTTGCCATCCCCGGTGACGTTCGGAGGTTCTGTTGCGCTTTCGCCTAAAATGATTTCTAATTCTCTCGAAAGAGTTTGTTCAAAACCAAGCGGAGAAACGGCTAAAAAGCGGTGTGGCTTTCCGATGATGTGTTTCTTGATGCGTTTTTCGAGAGCGTCACTCATGGACTGCAATATAAAAATTGCTAGGAGTCCAAGTCAACGGCAATGAGGTCCTTGGAAGGAACCGTCGGGGAAACCATGGGGAGCTTGCTCAAGTCCAAGTTAATGGCGATGATTTCACCGGAGAGTGACATGATGGCGCCAGTAGAGGTGTTGAACGTCCCGATGACGTTGCCTGAACCATCGCTGACGGTCATCGTCTTGGGGGCGATGATGTAGTAAGTAGTCCCGAGCTGGTAGAAGTAGCTGGGTTCACTAACGACTAGATTTTGCGGAATTTGAAGGTTAGAAGTTTTATTTGATGCGGAATCTTGAGTCGCTGCACTTTCGGAGCAGTTCCACGCAGCGGCAAGAATGCCTGCTAACAGTAAGCATCTAAAAATGGGTAACTTCATAATCTTTCCTCGGTTTGTAAATCTATATTGACATTTCGTTTTTGTATCCAAAAACAGATTTTCGTAAGTTTTAAATGTTCCCTTTGTGTTCTCTAGTGCGTTTGCGGGGCGTTTACAACTGGATGGGGCGGTTTATGGTGCGTTGTTGCGCTGTTAGACATGTTTTTTTTAACTTTTTTTCTATGTGTTACTATCTTTTTTGATATGAATATGAAAAAGTTTGCATTGATTTCCGCAATTGGCTTTTTGGCCGCATCAGCTTTTGCTGCACAGGGCGCTCCGATGGGCGCGTCTGTTGACCCGACTCCTGAAGAACAGAAGGCTCTCGATGCCTTGAAGGGCAAACTCGAAGGTGCTATTGTCTGGGCGACGAGCCGTGCAAATCCGCATCATGACATTTGGATTATGAACGCAGACGGGACGAATGCCCGTGCGCTTACCAAGAGCAATAATGTGGACTGGTTCCCGCGTATCGCCCCGGATGGATCCAAGGTGCTCTTCAACCGCAGCAAGGGCGGCTGGGTTCCTGAAAACGATGCCAACTATCCGGAAAAGTGGGACTTGTGGACTGTCGGCATTGATGGCACGAACGAGACGAAGATTGTTGAAAATGCCACGTGGGGTACTTGGCGCCCGGATGGCAAGTCCATTGTGTTTAGCCGTGCAGGCAAGGTCTTTACGATGGACCTCGCGAGCAAAAAAGAAACGCTTGTGCTTGATGGCGAAAAGGTCTTCAAGAAGGCGGGCGTGATTTTGCAGGAACCGAACATGAGTCCGGATGGCAAGCACCTCGCGATTACACTCCGCGGTTCAATGCGCGAAACGGGCGTGTGGGACTTGACGAAGAATGTGTGGACAAAGTCCGGTGACGGTTGCCAGATTGACTGGAATTTTGACGGCACTAAGCTCTACCGCGTGAACCCCACGGGTAATGGTGGTACGGCTGCTCCGAGTGAAATTTTGTGGTTTACTGCTAAGGATGGCAAGCAGGTGGAAAAGGTCGGCTTCTTTGGAATCCCGAAGAACGTGAAGCTGATGGACCTGCCGGGCCGCCGTAGCCATGAATACTTCCCGCGTCTCTCGCCGGATGGCAAGTGGCTTGTATGGGGCGCGACGGACAAGGGCCACGACCACGATTTGTTCGACTACGAACTGTACATTTGGAAGATTGGCGAACCGGTCGAGACCGCAACGCGCATTACGTACAACAGTGGTAATGACCGCTGGCCGGATATCTGGTTTGGTAAGGTCCCGGCGAGTGCGACTCCTGCAGCAACGGCTAAGGCTGTTGAAACTGCCGCGAACGCAACGGCTGCCGCTATTGCTGGTGGCGTAAGCGATGCCAAGATGGATGAACTCATCAAGGCTATTGACCGCTTGACGGATGCCGTGAAGGCTCTTGCTCCGCAGAAATAGTTTGAGAAAAGAAGATGCCCAATCAAGTTGGGCATGACAGAATGCAAAAAAGCCGCAGTTTTGAAGCTGCGGCTTTTTGCTTTATGCAGTTTTAGTATTGTCTCAATATTAATCCTTGACGCAACGGAGAACAAATTCTCCAGGGAGTAGATTGTACATAAAGTAGCTACTCTTGTTTGTCCATCCTGTGCTGACGTCGGTATATCCAAATGGTGGAGTCACTACAGTTGAATGATATGCAGGGTGGTTTGGACGCATGACTATGTTCCATTCTTGCTCGCGATTGTAGCTACCTGTAATGTTGAAACTATAGTTGTATCCCTTAGGAATGTCATAATTGTTTGTCTGTTTGTTGAAAAATTTTTGTGGGTAGGCTAGTAATTTTCTGTCTTCCTCTGCAGATTCTTTTATTAGTTTATCCCATTCTTGTTTGTTTGGAATGTGCCAATTGTCGGGGCAAATTCCTTGAACTATTTCTCCTTTTTCGGCGGCAAAAAGGATCGGGTATAGTTCGGTTGTGTCGGCATCGTCAGGCTTATTTAGAATTTGCTTGTAAGTGTAGGTGCGTCCCAATCCCGGTATGTTTTGAACGTTAGTGTCTGAAGTTGCGGGTGCTTCGTATTCTAGGAGGGTTGCCATCCATGTGGCTATCGTTCCGTCTGGGTATTTGACTTCAAGAGTCTTATAGACATGTCCGTCTCTTTCGTCGGTTAATGAACCATATCTTGTAGTATCGATTGTGAGTTTGGGTTCGCTGTAGTCTTTGACGCAGCGGATTCTTGCTGGGTCATGGGTGATGCCTGCTCCGTATTGATCATCTGAACCGTCTCTGAAAAATGCCCTCAACAATTGCTCGTCGTAATCCAACCACATAAAATAGAGGTTAGAATGTGAATGTTCATCGTAATCGTAAAAGCCAATGCCGTTGGCGAATAACAATTCACCATATTGATAATCGTTTTCTATAGCATAGAGCATGTTGGACCATTCACTTTTTTGGGGAATGTGCCAATTTTCAGGACAAATGCCTTGTGGATAATTTTGTGGCGCAATGTCGTTCAGCATATACCAGCAGCCTTTTCCATGCTCGCAAATTTTTCCTTCAATGTCTGGTGCTTCATATTCAAGCGAGTTTGCCATCCAAGTCACGGAATCACCAATAGCCGAGAGTATAGAGACTGTCTTGTATTTCTTTCCGTCACGGGAATCTGTCATAGTTCCATATTTGTCGGTTGTGTCAACTACGGGATCTCCGACGTCTCTAAAACCATAGTAACGTATCCAAACAGAATCTTGACAGATATAGCGATTGTCGTTGTAATCTTTTTGTATTTCGTACTCTTTAGAACATGAACCCCATATGGTGTCAGGTGAAATAAATTTTTTGATGTACTTTTCAAAATCTGGAATGGACTTGGTCGTCATGGATTTCATATTCTTTCTGACTGCTGTAAAAGTTCCGTTAGTAGCGGATTCTAATGTTTTTTCTTTTAGCCAAGTCTTTAGTGTCATGTCATAAGTATATCCTTCTCCTGAATTATCCCATGTTCCATCTGATTCCAAATCGTATGTGATTTGAGCCATGAGGTCGATGGCTTGGGCAATATCGTTGTCTTGTTTTGTGTATTCTTCGTTGCCCCAATTTTCTAGAGTGTTTTGAGGGTTGAGAAGAATCAGCGAAATTGCGAGTAGCTTTGCGTCTCCTTCGCCGCCTGCGAATATGTTCATGTCTTCAAATGATGTTTCATCGGCATCCAAGTCAAATGCTTTCAGGACTTCGGCTTCGGCTTGCTTTTGTGCTTCTGCAATGCTTAAACCTTGCTGTACCAAGTAGTTGATACGGTTGAATGCTAAATGGCTCAAAACGTTGATGTTAATGTCTTTGCCTTTTTCAACTTTGACAAGTCCATTTAACGTGATTTCTTTTGAGGATTTTTTCCCGGTATATTCGTCTAGGAAATAGCCGTTGACGACCATCCAGGCGTAAGGCTTGGTAAGTACGACGCTATCAATGTGGTATAAACCTTCGTCATTGTCGATGGTTGTTGAGTAATGGACTCCGGTTTGATGGAGCTTCTCGTCAAGTTCGTAGAGCTTAACTGTAGAACCTTTGATGAATGGCCCTTTTTGTGAAACGCCCGAGATGGTTCCGGATAGGATAACTTCGTCATTGCAAGGTTCTGTGCTATCGCTTGGTTGGGGCGGTGTATCTAGATTGGATTCTGTTGAGTTGGGTGCGACTGGAGCAGGATTTTCGCTAGAGCATGCTGACATCAATAGACATACGACGAGTGATGAACATACCCAAAAGAATCTGTTGAACGGTTTGATGAACATATATCCTCCTTAATCTTTAACGCAACGGACATTGACTTTAAGATTCAATGCGTTTGACTTGAAAATTTTATAGATCGTATTCCATGAGTATTCGTTTGTCCATTGTGGTTCTGGTACATGTTCGCTCATGGATTTGAGATAGTTGTATTCGTTATAAGTCTCGCCAGATACTATAAGATAGGGTGGCCGGATGTCAGATTTTTCGGTGAGACGCGGTGTAGAACCTAGAAGGACTGAATAAAAAACAGATGTTTTAAGAGGCTCGTTATCAATGATATAGTCGCCGCTGTAGTCTAGATTGTATAGGCCGCTTTGCACATTGGTTGATTGTGTGTAGACGCTTATGTCTAAGGAGTATGCGATAAAGTGGGCGTATGGTGTAAATGATGGGGTTTCTGGTACAATCCAATCAAAGAATGTGGGCTCTGCACCGAATTCTATGATGTCATTTAATGGTTTTCCCGTAAAGTAAAATTTATCCCAGTTTTTGCTGTACAGCATGCTTGGCGAACCAACGTGTTCTATAAGCGCTTTCCATTCTAGCGAGGTTGGAATGTGCCAGTTTTCGGGACAAATGCCTTGATAGATGGAATCCTTCCCAAATTGACTGTATATTTTACTGTTGCTTTGCGCGATGGCCTCTGTCCAAGTATATATGCCTTTCTGGTTGTCATCAACGTTGCTTGCACTTGTGCCTGCGTATTTGAGGTTCTCGGCCATCCATTCGTATGTTTTTCCAGCGATGGTAACGCTTGTTGTTTTATAGGTCTTGCCGTCTCGGGAATCAGTCACGGAGCCTACTTGATGTTCGATTGCATTCGAGGTGTCTTCGTAATCTTCATTTGTTCTTAGTTGCCAGTCGTTGCTTGTACAAATGGCATAGATGTAGTCGTATTTTTTTGAGGTGATGGTTGCTTTGTTGCTCGTGTCGGAATAGATGAAATGCTCTGTTTTTGCTATGGACAATGTTTTTTGCAATCTGTGACGTTCGCCTGCTTTGTCTTGTGTGCAAGTGATGCCTTCGTATTGGTTCAAATATCGGCTTAGAATGTTGCTTGTATCTTTGCTTTGATAGGCTTGTTGATAGGCGTACGTGTATGCGGCTATTTTGGCTGTTAAGTCTTGGGTAAACGTGCCGTCATCGGCAAAGTTGCGTGCCATGCTATCGATGACATCCCGAACTTCTTCGCAAGGGGTTATGTTGTATTCTGTATGGAAGTTCTTGTCAACCATGGCACTGATGTTTTTTAGAATCCGGTCTTCTTCGTTTTTGCCTGTAATATCCAAGTCTTCGGCGGTTCGTTCGTGCTTTTCGTAGCCGAATGCTGCAAAAATTTCTTTTTCAGCTTGGGCTTTTGCTTTGGCGAATGTTGCTCCGGATTCAACGAGATTCAAAATGCGCTGGTATTCAAAATGCGTGAGCAGGTTGATGTTCGTGGAATTGCGCTTGCTGATGTCGGTTGCTGCGTTCAGCGAAATGGCGCAGCTTGAGAACATATTCGTAGATTCTCTGGTATAGTAGCCTTCGACGGTCAATAGCGCGTATTGGCTTTCGAGATTGATATTTTCAATCTTGAATTGGCCTTTGTTGTTTCGAATGGTGGCGTAGAATTCCTTGCCCGTGGGGGTCAGGCTTCCGTCATCCTTCGTTTCTTTGAGGTAGACATTGGAGCCTTTGGCGAACGGCCCTTTCTGCGAAACGCCAGCGATAGTCTTGTCTGTGATGGCGACAACGCCTTCGGTTTCTTCGCTGATGCCGCCTGCAACATTGCGATCAACGCAAGCACAAATACTTGCGATAAGAGTCAAACTGCTTAAAAATTTTAAGGAAAAATACTTCATGATCAAACCTCGTTGCCCTTAGTTGTTTCGGCGTTTTCGTCGGCTTGCTTGGGATTTTCGCTGGCGCGTTTCTTGATGTTTTTTGTTAATGGGAACAGTTGAATGTTCAACCTGCAAACTTTTTCGGTTTCGTTTTCGGCAGAGACGGCTGCAAAAATTTTCCGGCGGCATTCTTTAAGCTCTTCGATAACCTTTTTGTAGCTCTTTTCGGTGACGCCCATCGTGAGGCCGCTAAAGAACCTTTCTGAGATGGGGAGGTCGTCGAATGCCTGCAATGCGAATTCGCCCATCTGCTTTATGAGTGAATGTACAGGAATGGAGACGAAGTCTAGGCGACCTGTCGAAATTAATTTGTCACTTTGATGGTAGTTGCCGTTTTCGTCAACGGTCAAAAATTTGTTCTTTAAAAGAAAGTTTAAGCTGTCGTTGATTTCGGCGGCAGTGACTGGGATGCGGATGGCTTTTGCAATTTCGAGCGGCTTTGCTCCAGGCATGTTGGGAGCGAGTTCGCGGACTACGGAATGGAGCCAAGATTCGTAATAAGCGTACGATTCGCTGCCGAGCAACTTGATTTTGTGCGCCGATGTGATTTCTTGCATGGCTTCGAAGCATTTCTTTTTCTGCTGGTCGTTTTTGGCGTTTTCATATTGCACGAGCAGCATAAAGTAGTCGTATTCATAGCCGAGTAATCCCATGGCGATTGCTGTTTTCCGTGCGCCTTCTTGGACAAGACGTGTTTTGTGGTCGCTCACGAGTTTGAGATAAGAACCCGATGCAAATCCGGCAATCTTTGCAAATTCTCTCCACGTGAAAGCGGAACAACGCTTCCGTTCGGTGTAGTAGTCCAGGATATATTGGTGATAGTCCTGGTATTCGATTACGGATTTGAGCATGCCCAAAAGATAAAGTAAATGAATGAAAAAGACAATGGATATAAAACAAAAATCTTTAAAATAAATAAAAATGTAAGTTTTTGGACTTTGTCTTTTTAAAAATTTGAATTATATAAAACAAAAAGCGTAACATATAAAACAAAGGGGTGGTTCGGCTGGCTCACCAACCTTAACCACCCATATGTTTTTTCCTTGTTTGTTACTTTGCGTTACTGCGGAGGCAGAACGCCATGATGGCGAATGCGCCGGCGACGTTCATGCTCGCTTTGCGACCTGCCATTGGAATGGTGACTTTCATGGTCGCTTCGGCCATGATTTCTGGGGCGATGCCGAGTTCTTCATTGCCGAGGACGATGAGTCCTTTCTCGGGCCATTTTACGTTGTTGATGCTCGGGATGTCTTCGCCGGTTTCAAGGGCGATGATTTCGTAGCCGTTTTCCTTGTGCCACTTGATGCAATCGAAGGGGCTGTCCCAGCGCTTGATGGGAATCCATTCCTGGCAGCCGCGGGCGGCGCTTTTGACGGTCACGTGGTCGGGGCTGCAGCTGTAGCCGCTGAGGTGTACGCCTTCGAGCCCAAAGCAGTCAGTGCTGCGGATGATAGAACCCACGTTGAATGCACTACGCAGATTGTGCACGAGTACCGCGAATTGAATCGGCTTCTCGTTTGCAACATCGCGGTCGCCCGGTTCCTGTTCTAGGTACACGTCGCGTTCAAAACCAAGCCCTGCGCGGGTGCGGAAAGTCTTGTATAGGTCGATCATTTGCGCTTGGTTCTTGCCTGTCAATCTTTCGGATTCAGGCAGGTGGAGCCATTCGGTGTAGGTCTCGAACTCACGGCGGGCGCGTGGTACGTCATCGCCTAATTGCAAAATAATGACTCTTAAAAGTTCAGCGAGCCTCTTGAACTTGGAGGGCTCTTTCATGGCTAAAAATTTAGGTTTCGTGTACATGCATATAATGATAGAAAAATATATTTTGCGAGTATGAAGATTCTTGTTGGTTTGGTGATGTTCTTGCTTTTGCTTGTTTCCGGTTGCTCGGATTCTGAGCCGGTTTCTTCTCAATCGACAAAATCGTATTCGTGGAATTATGATAGTCTAGGCGCTTATTATGCCAACGAAGGCCAGTATACGCATATCCTTGCTCAAAAAATTTCACTTTTGTGGGAGTATCGCGATTCTGCGGAAGTTGTCTGCATGGGCAATTCTCATACGATGTCTGGCATTAATCCAGAAATGTTACAACACTTTGCTATTAACTTGTCTACAGTTCCGTGTGATTTGCATTGCATGGAATACCTTTATGAAAACTATGTCTCGTTACATGCAAAGGAACTGAAATATCTAGTGATAGGAATGGATTTTGATCTTTGGAACGAATGCGACTCGATGGACGCCATTCAGGTGAATTTTGGAGATGCGGCTGGGTTTCAGTACGATATGCATCACCAGTTTTGGCGTGATGGCGTAGATAGCTTGTTTGTAAACCGTGCCATGGAAATTGCAAAAGCGAAGTTGGCAGATGAAGACCGTGAGTATAAACAGATGTGTGATAGTCGCGGATGGCTGTCTATAGCTTGCGTGGAAGATTGGGCGTCTGATGGCAAAGGGGTTGTTGAAATTTTGGAGGATAGCACGGCGTACGATGACGGGGCTCGCTATGAATCGAATTTTTCGGAACTTTCGCGAATATTGGAAATTGCTAAAAGGCAGAATGTCGTTGTCGTGGGGGTGGTTTTCCCTATAAGTCCGTATTACCGAAATACGGGGAGTTATGGACGGCATGGTATGCGCCGCTCGACTGCAGAAATGCTCTTGAAACGGCTTGAAGAATTGGCTGAAACGGACAAGAATTTTGTGCTGATGGATGAAAACAAAATGGGCAGTCATGACTATGTGGGGAGGGTGGCAAATGATTACGACCACCTGTGCTGTCTGGGGGCTAAAAAGCTCACTTTGCGCCTTGATTCCCTGCTAAATGCTTTGGACGGGAAAATGTAGCCGAAAGTGGCTTTTTTCGCGTGTTTTTAAGGATTTTGAAACAATTTTATCCCCCTTTTTTCTAAATTGCATATAAATGGAACAATTACGGAAAACTAGGGTATTGATCACTAACGACGATGGCGTTGGTAGTGTCAATCTGCATGCTCTCGCTCTTGCTTTGAGCGAGGTTTCCGATGTCTATGTTTTTGCGCCTGAAGACGAACAGAGTGGTGTCGGTCACGCCTTTACGATTCGTCGCGGGTTGCGCGTCCAGCATATCGAAGCTGTTCCGGGGAAGGCGAAGTTGCCGTACGAGGTTTACTCGGTTTCGGGCACTCCTGCGGACTGCGTGAAGTTTGCTGTGGGGCATTTTGCCAATTACGGCCTTAATGATAACACGATTGTTCCCGAAGGCTTTGATGTATGTTTTTCGGGAGTTAATGTGGGCGAAAATTCCGGTGTGTCGTCGCTATATTCGGGGACGGTTGCCGGAGCTCGCGAAGCGGCCCTTTGGGGCGTGCCTGCGGTGGCGCTTTCTCTCCGTGGATTGAAAGGCAACCTGTTGCAGGTGGCGATTGATTTTGCACGCAAGATTGTTTCTGAAAACCTGTTCAAGAAAATTTCCAAGGGCGTCTTCTGGAATGTGAATTTCCCGAAAATCAAGGAAGATGAATTCCTTGGATTTAAGGCTTGCACGATGGACCGTGGTATGTTTACCGACCACTACGATCACAAGGATGGCTTGTGGTTTTTGGATGGCGAAAAGCTGTGGTCGATGGCTCCTGAGGGCTCGGACGACAACTTGCTAGATAAGGGCTATGCGACAATCACACCGCACCGCATAGACCAGACCGATGAAGAAAGTTTGAAAGTAATAAATGAAATGTTAGCGGGAGGTGATGCTTTTAGAACTTAGAACTTAGAGCTTAGAACTTAGATGAATTGTAATCTTGAGCAAATCCAAAGAATCTCTAAGTTCTGCCAACTAAGATCTGCCAACTAAAACACTTCCTACTTCCTACTATAGAGGTTAACTAATGTCTGAAGAAATGGTACCTGGATCGCAGTTCAAGAGTCTTGTCGAACAAGACATGCAGGACTGCTATCTTCGCTACTCGATGAGCGTTATTGTCGCTCGTGCATTGCCGGATGCGCGCGATGGCTTTAAGC
>JAEEGG010022886.1_pt1 | contig 12259 bp, 9 predicted proteins | sample 9134161 | NCBI WGS metagenome assembly JAEEGG01 (sample SAMN16246543, study PRJNA631951) | gut metagenome | biome: gut microbiome; feature: rumen; material: CR-attached | host: Bos | place: Iran: Karaj | collected 2018-10
ATATACCGCAAATAATACACCAGCACAGCCGCAGGCGCACGGGACGCTACCTCGCTGTCAACTGCGGAGCCATTCCCGAGGGCACCATCAACGCCGAGCTGTTCGGCCACGAGAAGGGAGCATTCACCGGCGCCGTGGGCGAGCGCAAGGGCTATTTTGAAGAGGCCAACGGCGGCACGATTTTCCTCGACGAGATAGGCGAACTGCCCAAGGAGACGCAGGCCATGCTGCTCCGCGTGCTGCAGAACGGCGAATATATGAAGGTGGGCTCGTCCAAAGTCGAAAAGACCGACGTGCGCGTCATCTGCGCCACCAATGTCAACCTTTCGTACGCCGTAGCGGCCGGCAAGTTCCGCCAGGACCTCTACTACCGAATCAACTCCATCCAGATAGTGATGCCGCCCCTGCGCGAGCGCAAGAGCGATATCTACCTGCTGTTCCGCAAGTTCGCCGCCGACTTTGCGCAAAAGTACGGCTGCAGCCGCGTAACCCTCGACCTGAACGCCATCTCGCGCCTCTCGTCGTACCGCTGGCCCGGCAACGTACGCCAGCTCAAGAACGTGGCCGAGACCATCAGCGCCATCGAGAGCCACCCGTCGAGGGGCGGCTCCGACAAGGTGGAGATCGGCCCCGAGGTGCTCAGCCGTTACCTGCCCGACGAGCAGGATTCGCTGCTGCCCGCCACACCCGCCGCAGGAGCTTCCGGAAGCCCCTTTGCCGATGAGGACAAGAAGATGATAATCAAGGCGATACTTGACCTCAAGCAGGAGGTCGATACGCTTAAGAACCTGGTACATTCCGCCGCTGCGGTGCCTCCGCCCTCGCAGGGCGTGGTGATGCCTCCCGTGGCCGATGAGCCCGAGGAGCAGATTGCCTCCGTGGAGGAGTCGCCGCAGGCCGATATGAATATGCGCCAGATGGGCGAGGAGCTCATCGAACGTGCTCTTATGAGGCACGGCGGCAAGGTCAAGGAGGCCGCCCGCGAGCTGGGCATCTCGGAGCGTACCATTTATCGCAAACTGGCAGAAAAGAAAAAGAAATGAAACGGCTCATTCTACTGCTTGCCGCCTTTCTGACTCTCAGTTCCTGCGGCATTTATTCGTTCTCCGGGACCTCCATCCAGCCGGACGTCAACACCATTACCATCAACTTCTTCGAGTACAGGGCGCTGAAGGTCAATCCGTCGTTGAGCAACGACCTTACTGAGGCCATACGCAACCAGTTCCGCCGTATGACGCGCCTTGAGCAGGTGGAGCTCGACGGCGATATGGAGCTCAGCGGCCAGATTACCGGTTACGATGTTACGCCGGCCGCTGTTACCGCCGACGAAGTTGCCGCCCGAAATAAACTGACCATCACGGTCAAGGTGCAGTTCACCGACAAGAAGCACCCGGAAGAAGATTTTGACAAGAGCTTTACGGCATACTCCGAGTACGACTCCACCAGTACGCTCGACGCGGTGGAGAGCTCGCTCTGTGCCGAAATCATAGAAAAGTTGGTCGAAGATATTTTCAACGCTGCGGTAGCACAATGGTAAAAGGGGCCATAGACATCAAGCGCCTGAATATGGACGAGTTACTGGGGGTGGTGAGCATCTATCCCTGGTACGGCGGCGCCCGTATGGAGCTGTGCCGCAGGCTTGCCGAGTCGGGCCCGCTGAGCCCCGAGCTGGTGAGCCAGGCGGCCCTTTATGTGGAGTCGCGCAGTTTGCTTTACAAACTTGTCAATTCGGCCGGCTCCGACTATTCCGACAGTGAAGTCAGCACACTTCTCGAGCGTGTGCTGGGCGGCGGCAAGAGCGGGGACGCCCCTGCGGAGGCTCCCGTTGAGGCTTCCTCCGAAGCTCCGCCCCGCATCTTTGTGGTGGGAGGGGATTATTTCTCGGCCTCGCAGTACCGCGAGGTGCGCCGGAGCGAAGATTCGATGTTCTCGTCTTTTGCTTCGGCCGACAAGGAAGGACTGGTGTTCGAGGAGCCCGAAGAGGGCTTTGATCTGTGCACCGAAACGCTTGCCGGAATATACGCTGAGCAGGGCTATATTAATGAGGCAAAGCAAATTTATTCCAAACTAAGTTTGCGATATCCGGAAAAAAGTGTTTACTTTGCAGCCCTTATTGAAAAATTAGACAAAAACTGAGATATGAACGCATTATTCACAACATTGACCATTCTCGTGGTTGTTGCATCTATCTTGCTGATTCTTGTGGTGTTGCTGCAGAATGGCAAGGGCGGTGGCCTGGCCAGCAACTTTGTGGCCGGCAACCAGACTTTCGGTGTCCGCCAGACCGCTGATATCCTCGAGAAGATTACCTGGGGCCTCGTGGCCTTCATAATTGTAGTTTCCATAGTGGCTTCTTTCACCACCGGTACCAACGGCACCGGCATTGACGTTACCGACAAGATCGAGAACACCACTACCGAGCAGCCTTCATTCCCTGCAGCTCCCGTCGATCAGACCGAGCCCAGCACCGAGGCTCCCGCCACCGAGTAATCTCGGCCCCGTTTGGAAATCGTTTAATCCTGCAGGCTCCGGCCCGCAGGATTTTTTTGTGCCTTGCTGCCGGCCGGGTAGGGAGGGGCCGGCAGCAGGGCACCAAGCGCACAAAAACAGCTGATTTGTGGCAAAAGTGACTTTGAACCAGCTGTTTTGACACAAAAACCCGGTATTTGTGCGCTTTTGGCCCGTAGAACGCTGCTTTTGACACAAAAAACACTTTTTTGTGCGCCCGGGCCGGGGCTGACAAATTGTCAGTGGAATATAATTTGACCTATAGCAAAACGGGTCCCTCCTGTGGGGCCCAACTGATTGATTATGGAAAACAAATACGAATTCTTAAGCAAGTACGCCATCGACCTTAACCAGGCCGCGGCAGCAGGAAAACTCGACCCGGTGATAGGCCGGGACGACGAGATACGACGGGTCCTCCAGATTCTGTCCCGAAGGACCAAGAACAACCCTATCCTCGTTGGCGAGCCCGGCGTGGGCAAAACCGCCATATCCGAGGGTATAGCAATGAAAATAGTCAACGGCCAGGTGCCCGAGAACCTGAAGGACCGCAAGGTCTTCTCGCTCGATATGGGCGCCTTGATAGCCGGTGCAAAATACCAGGGCGAATTTGAGGAGCGCCTTAAAGGAGTCGTCAAAGAAGTCGTCGAATCGGACGGCGAAATCATCCTTTTCATCGATGAGATCCACACCCTCGTGGGCGCGGGCCGTACGAGCGGCGCTATGGACGCCTCCAACATCCTTAAACCCGCCCTGGCAAGGGGTGAGCTCCGCACCATCGGCTCCACAACCCTCGACGAGTATCAGAAGTACTTCGAGCAAGACAAGGCCCTTGAGCGCCGTTTCCAGAAGGTAATGGTGGACGAGCCTTCGCCCGCCGAGAGCATCGCCATTCTCCGTGGCCTCAAAGAGAAGTACGAGACGCACCACCGCGTGAGCATCGAAGACGATGCCCTCATAGCTGCGGTGAACCTCAGCCATCGTTACATCAACAACCGTTTCCTCCCCGACAAGGCCATCGACTTGGTGGACGAAGCGGCCAGCAAGTTGCGTCTGGAGATGAATTCGGTGCCCGAACCCATCGACGACCTGAACTCCCGCATACGTCAGCTGGAGATCGAGAAGGAGGCAATCAAGCGCGAAGGCACCTCGCTCAAGAGCGAGAAGATCGACTCCGAACTCGCCGAAGCCAAAGAGAAGAAAGCGGCGCTCGAGAAGCGCTGGAACGAGGAGAAAGGCATAGTGACGGAGCTTAACAACCTGCGCTCGCTAATCGAAGATTATAAGCGCGATGCAGCCATTGCCGAACGCTCCGGCGACTACGGCCGCGTGGCGGAAATCCGCTACGGCAAACTTGCCGCCGCCCAGCAGAGGATATCGGAGTTGAGCGCCAAGCAGGCAGCCATCAAAGACCCCATCATCACCGAGTCCGTCACCCCCAACGACATCGCCGAAGTGGTGGCGCGCTGGACCGGCATCCCCGTCAACCGTATGCTCGAGAGCGAGAAGGAGAAGCTCCTGCGTATGGAGGAGCAGCTGCACAAGAGAGTCGTCGGCCAGGACAAGGCCATAGGCGCCGTATCCGATGCCGTGAGGCGTTCGCGTGCGGGCCTGAGCAATGAGCACCGTCCCATCGGAAGCTTCCTCTTCCTGGGCACCACCGGCGTGGGCAAAACCGAGCTCGCGAAGGCTCTGGCTGAGTTCCTCTTCAACGACGAGAATATGATGACGCGTATCGATATGAGCGAGTATCAGGAGGCGCACACCGTGTCGCGTCTGGTGGGTGCGCCCCCGGGATACGTTGGCTACGACGAGGGCGGACAGCTCACCGAGGCGGTGCGGCGCAAGCCCTATTCCGTGGTGCTGCTCGACGAGATCGAGAAGGCTCACACCGATGTGTTCAACATCCTCCTGCAGGTGCTCGACGACGGCCGTCTGACCGACAACAAGGGGCGTACGGTGGATTTCAAGAACACGATCCTCATCATGACGTCTAACCTCAAGGAGGAGGAACTGCGGCTCCGTATGAGGCCCGAGTTCATCAACCGTATCGACGAGATCGTGAAGTTCGACCCTCTGACTCCAGAGGATATCAGGCAGATAGTTCGGATACAGATGAGCCTGCTGCAGAAGAAGTTGGAAGACGACAACGTGCGGCTGGAGTACAGCCCTGCGTTTGAGGATTATGTTGTGCGCAACGGCTACGACCCTTCGTTCGGCGCCCGTCCCGTCAAGAGGCTCATCCAGCGTGAGCTGGTCAACCGCCTTGCCCGCGAGATCCTCGAAGGTCGCATCCATAAGGAGTCAACTATTATTGTGGACGCCTGCCCGAGCGGGATAGTGATTACGCAAAAGTAACGCCTTTATAGCGGCGGGTGCCCCTAGCCCGGGGCCTGCCCTGCGGGATCTTTCCGGCCGATTGACACACTTCTCCGGTTCCCGTGCGGTTTTTGCTTGTCCGGAGCAGCTTTTGCCACAAATCTCCGGCTTTTGTGCGGTTTTCCGCTCTTCCGGAGCAAAATTGACACATTATTCAGGTTTCTGTGCTTTTTTCGGCTTTTAACAGCCCGAATTGCCACAGAAACCTGTTTTTTGTGCGCTAAGGCCACGCAAAAAACTTGCAAAACACCCAAATAATACCTAATTTTGCAGGCTATTATATTTACATGGTATAAAGCGGCCCCGAACCACTCGGTCCCCGCAAACGCCAAAACGAACGGAAAATATTAATAATCAAAACAATACAATTATGAACAAAATCAAAGAGCTCTACAGCTCACCTACAACTAAGATCCTCGTGGTAAAATTCGGAGGAATGCTTTGCCAGAGCCCTGGTGGCTACAATCAAGGTGGTGGCGGTCAATATGGTAGCGGTGATACTAATGACAATGGTGATTTTTAACAGCAGAGGTCATGAAAAACATGTTTAAACTTTTCGTGCCCGTGGCTGCAGCAGCCATTGCACTCGTTTCCTGCCAGCCTAAAGAAGAGCAGTTCGGTAACAACCCTGCAGGCGAGGTAACCATCCGCGTCCACGCCCAGGCCGACAACCTCAAAGCCGGTGACCAAGAAACCAAAACCTACATCGACAACTCCAACACCATCATCTGGGGAACCGGCGAATATATGAAGCTCGCTCTTACCGCAGGTGAGACCACTATATTTGTAAACAGCACCGACGTTTCTGCAGATGCTTTCGACGGCGATTCCGAGGCAATGTTCGAGTTCAATGTAACTCCTGAATCGGCAAGCGAGTATGTTTATCAGGGCCTCTACCCTGCATCCGCTGCAGCTACCAGCTCCAATACCAACGCTGCTAACTACAAGGTCAATCTTCCAGCTATCCAGAATGCTACAGCTACTTCGTACGATCCTGCTGCATACATCATGGTGACAAAGCCGGAAACATTTAACACTATTCAAACTGAATGGGTGGCCTCATATCGTCGTGCTACTGCATTGAACAAGATTACCCTCAAGAACTTCGCATCAAGTGTTGAGATAAATAAGGTCAAGATTACTGCTGAAGGCAAGAAACTCGCCGGCGGCCGTCATTTCAACCTTACTACCGGTGAAGGCCTTGAAGTTTATGGCACCGATGCAACTATAGAGGTTCTGTACGCCACACCTCTTTCCGGCACCAATGTAGATGTTTGGTTCACTTCTTGGGATGTTGAGATTGCAGCGGGCGAAAAGCTCACCATCGTTGCTTACACCACTGACAGCAAGAGCTACACCAAGGAAATCACTGTTCCTGAAGGCAAGACAATCAAGTTCCAGGAAGGCTACTTGAACACACTCGGAGCCAACCTTAACGGTATCAATCCTGTGACGGTTTCCTCAGTTGAAGATGGTTCATATCTCGTTCTTGCTCGTAAGGGTTCCGAAGAACCTTATACATATTACGCCCTGACGGGAGAGGCATCTGGAGAGCGTGTTGCTTCTGTAGACTACACCGGTAGCCTGACTAGCTACAACGGCGACGCTTCTCTTGTTTGGACAATTTCTGCATCCGGATCTTCTTATACTTTTAAGAATGCCAGTAACTATCTTGGCGTGAGCGCCGTTAAGTCTGCTTCCTTGATAGACGAAGAATCTTATGAGGCTAACGCGTGCTTGATGAGCATTGAAGATTTGGGAGATGGTACTTACAAGATTACTAATACGAGTACACCAGAGTGGATTCTGTCCAGGAACACAAGTAATGCATACTTCGCTTTCTATGGTACCACTGGACAGTACTGGCATATAGTCCTTGTCCCTGCCACTGCTCTAGAGCAGGTTGCTGCACCTACCTTCGACCCTGCTGCCGGAGAAGTTGCTTCCGGTACTGAGGTAGCCATCTCTTGCGCAACCAGTGGTGCCACAATCCACTACACAGTTGATGGAACAGATCCCACTTCTTCGAGTGCAACTTACAGCTCACCCATTGAGATTACCGCTACCACCACTATCAAGGCTATCGCAGTGAAGGAAGGTATGGCTGATTCTGAAATTGCATCCGCTACTTATACTATTGAAGGAGCAACTTCTGAATGGGAACTTGTTTCCGACTTCAGCACCATTGCTGATGGCGGCGAGTATATCTTCGTAAATGTCCAGAACAGCACTTCATATTATATGAATACTGCTACCTGCAACCAGGGTGCAGGCACCGGATGTGTTGCGCTGACTACACTCCCTACGGATTCCGGTTTCGATGCCACTGATAACATGATTCTTGTCCTTTCCGGTTCTGCAGAGGGTTTCACGGCCAGCAACAAGGAAGGCAAGCAGCTTAAGATCGGCGCCACAAACAATGGCCTTGCTATGAATGCTGATTCTGGCACGTCTTTGACATTCTACACAGACGAGAATGTGTCAGGTTACACTCTGAAGGGCAATGACACTAATGATGTAGCTCGCTATATCGGAATGAATGGCACCACTAACTTCAGATGCTATAATAGTGTCAATGCCAATGTCAAGACCGGTGAATACGTTTGGTATCACCATATCGGCACAGGCTCAAATGTTACCTGGAACCTCGAGAGCATCGTGATTACCACAGCACCTACCAAGACTGTCTATACTGCAGGTGAGAGCTTCGATCCTGCGGGAATGGTTGTGACCGGTCACTTTGTGGATGCTGATGATGCCACCAATACCAAGGATGAGGCTGTAACTGGTTACACGATTTCTCCTGACGGCGCACTTGCCACTACCAATACTCAGGTGACCATCACCTATCAGGGCAAGACCGCAACTCAGAATATCACCGTTAACGCTCCTAGCTATGTCTTCGAAACTGTTGCTGAGCTGAATGCTCTTGTGACAGCTACTTCGGCTGTGTATTCTGGTTACCTTACCAATGCTGTCGTTTCTTTCGTGCCTGCTACTAATACTGCTATTGTTAAGGATGCTACTGGCTCGGTAATGTATTACAAGAAGGATCATGGACTTAAGCAGGGCCAGACTTTCACCGGTGCTATCAGTGTGACTGCCATTAAGTATAATGGTCTCTATTCTGAGGTTACTGCATGGGATGCTTCCTTCTCTGGTTCTGGTGCGGTTGTTGCTCCGCAGAATGTTGCTCTTGCCGACCTTATCGGCCACTACGATGACTACCAAAATGCATATGTGCAGGTTGCTGGTCTTACCGTGAGCAGTATCGATGGTAAGAATATCCACGTAACAGATGGCACCAACAATTATGTTGTATATGACAATACTTCCAGTGTGTCTGTAGCAGTAGGTGAGGTTATCACTGCTATCGGCACCATTACTAAGTATCAGACCACAGAAGAAATCAAGGTTTGGAAGGAATCTGACGTTACAGTCACAGCCGCTGCTCCTAAAGCAATTACTTTCACCCAGCCTTCGGTTGGTGGATCCTTCATTGTGTCTGTCGCTGGCAGCAACATCACAAGTGGTACTACCGTCGCTTCAGGCTCGACCGTAACCCTTACCGCCACTGCTGTTTCTGGTTATACCTTCAGCGGCTGGACAGTAACGGGCGCAACAGTTGCAGATGCTTCTTCGGCAACGACGACATTCACGATGGGAACCTCCCCTGTTGTCGTGATTGCTTCGTTCTCAAATGGAAGTGCTTCTTCAAAGGTTACTTATGATTTTACCGGAAGCGATTGGTCCGTATCTAACGGATCTCTTACCAATGGAACGGTGAGTTTTACCGGAGCAGGTGATAGTTTTAAAATGAATACAGGTTACTTTATTTTAGGGAAAAGTGGTGCCTATATCAATTTCCCTGCATATGACTACCCTGTTCAGCAAATAGTCGTAACAGGAAGGTCTGGGGCATCTTCAAGTGTTAAGCAAAATATATTTGTTGGTAATACGGCTGTTAGTGCAGAAACGACAGGAGCAACTGGTACAAATACTTACAGTATTGCTTCCGATTACCAGGCTGTGGGGACTATTTATACATTAAAAGTCACCTCTGCTCATAATACTCAGATAACAAAGATTGAAGTATTCTTTTGAAGTGAATCCGGCGGCGGCGCCGGGGGCCAAACAGCCACAGTAACAACTGGTAATGCTACGAATGTAGGCGCGAGAGGGGCAACCCTCTCCGCCTCATTCAATAACATTCCAACAAATCCGGATCCGACGGCGGCGTTTTTCCGCTACGGAACGGACCCTAGTTCTTTGACATCTGAGATATACGATAACAATACGCTGCTTAATACTGCGTCTGGATCGTTCAGTGCGACACTTTCTGGCTTGTCAGAGAATACAACGTATTACTATCAGGCTGTTATGACTCTCGCCGACGGTTCTGACGTCAAGGGTGCTGTGTGTTCGTTCAAGACGGCATCTGCCAGCACTACAGTCAACCGCGCATATCTTGATTGTTACGAGATTCCATCCGTTTCCGTAAACAGTTATTCTTCTGATACCGAAACTTACGGGGATACGAAGTATCACGCATACGGTACGTCGAATTCCATGCAGAGGGTAGTTACACACACGTTTGCCTACAATGGGACAAAACGCAACTACTCTATGCTTTATGATGGCAATAAGCGTGCGGCCCTATGGGTTGCGTTTGCTATGAACACCGGAAGCTATCCATGGCTTGTTGAGCGTACGGATGATTGGGAATATGATCCTGCTATTAACAGCTTATGGCAACCCGAGTTGTACTCGGGGTATGCCGAAAGCAGCACATATGACCGAGGCCATCAAGTTGCAGCGCACGATAGGGAGACTACCACGAACCAGGTTAAACAGACCACCTATTTTTCCAATATGACACCACAGCTGGGCGGTTTTAACGGAGGTGTGTGGTCGTCTCTTGAGATGGATATCCAAAAGATTGGTAACGCAACATCCGGTAGAGATACATTGTATGTAGTGACTGGGCCATTTTTTGGAAGTGGATTTGGTACAACCAACGACAAGAAAGGACGCGCCTGTGCGGTTCCTACGCACTATTACAAGTGCATTATGAGGGTAAGTTTCTCCGCTTCGGGCGTTGCTCAGTCGGCCAATGGAGCAGCATACTTACTTAAACATGAGAGTGGTGCTGCCCGTCAGGAAGTCACAATTGATTATATACAATCGCTCACAGGTTTTGATTTCTTTGCTAATGTGCCTCAGTCTCTTCAGACAGCAGCCGAGAACGAAACTCATCCAACATCGGATTTCCCTCAGAAGTCATTCTAATAATATTGCCTAATAAGCGAACTACAGCAGCCACCCGGTATTCCCGTGGTGGCTGCTGCCGTTGTATTGCGATCAGTTTGAGAGCTACTTCAACGCTTTAATCTGTTCTTCAGATAGCTTTGTATATTTAGCAATAAAACCAATGTCCACATTGTCTCTAAACATATCTCGAGCTATCTCAAGTTGTTTCTTTGTTTTGCCTTCCTCTCGTCCTTCCTCGAATCCCTTATCCTTTGCAAAAGCAATCTGGTTCCGTATGTCCCGTTCTGTAGTCATGTCGTTTAGATATTTGATTTTGTCATCAGGGGCAAAATTATGCAAATCTGCCGAGGAAAACAATAGGTCGAAGATTTCTCCATCGAATCCTGCCGGCCTGCCGTCAAGGGAGGGCAGATGATTCAGCGCGTAACCGACCTTCTCAACCAGAGAAGCATCCGGAGCGGAACTGCACTTCCCGACCTCCAGGAAGATGTAATGCAGGTCGTCAGTCATGGTCTCTCCCGTCTCCAGCTCTTTAAGGCTGTAACTGTAGAGGAAACGTTTGTCATCGGGGTGAAGGGAGAATCGCATGATCCCGATGAAATACACCGGCTTGAATGCAAATCGTTCCGCGCCCTCGCGTAGCTGTCGCTGGATGGCGAAGGTAGAATTGAATACCGCCCGGTCGAAGAAGTCGTGCTGCTCGGAGCGCTGCACTTCCACCATGAAGCGTTGTCCGTTCTCGTCGGTACATTCCACATCAACCCGGACAGATTTGCCGTCCTGATTCTGGTTAGTGCTTTCTTCGGGGGTGTAGGTGAGGCTGGCAATCCGCCGCTCGGGGATAAGAGCTTGAAGAAACAGGAGCATGAGGCGGCTGGCATTTCCGTACTCCTTGAAAGAACGTTTGAACCAGCGGTCAAGCATGATGTCGGCATAGCGTCCAGGACCGCTGCCATAAGAGGTGTTTTCCATAATACGATATAGTTTAGGCCTTCAGAAGCAGGCCGGACACTCTCTAATCTCTCCCTCCGGCCCGTTCATTCACATCGGTCCGGCCTGTCGCGCAAAGATGGGACAAATAATCGGGAGAGGCTTAAAGAATCGTAAAAACTTCTTAAAGAATCAGCAAAAAGATAGGCCGCCGCACGGCGACTGCGGTTTGCTGGTTTTTTGTTGTGCGGGCAAACCGCAAAAAGGCCCCGAAATGCGGTTTGGGCGCGCAGTGGGCGACCACCAAACAGCATCTGGGGGACGGGGAAAAACCGATCAGATGAGAGGTAGGTCTGATTTCTTGTGGCGCTTGCGGCTGTAGATCTTTTTGGATTTGTGCAGCGCCGTGCGGAACGAAACGGGCTTGCCGTGGGCGGCTATCTCTTCGAGCCGGGCCGCACGGCGCTGAGCCAGCACGTAGTCTGCTTCAGTAATCCGCATCGATTTCTTTTTCCTATTAGGTTTCATCACATATTTAGATGCATAAACCTCCGCAGATGTTGCTTTAGCGCCCACACTCTTTAAGTATTGAACAAACTGAGGCAAAACTCTTATTATGTACTTGTGGGTATCAAAAATGTTACCTATATTTGCAAAAACTTAAACGAATAACTATGCCAGAACTCTTTAGATTTTTCGGATTCGTTTTCTTCTTTTATAGTAGAGAACACGAACCTATTCATGTACATGTTGAAGGGAATGGTGGCGAAGCCAAGTATTCGCTAGACGAACAAAGTGGATTATTTGTTCTACAGCATACTGTTGGTATTAAAGCAAATGACCGAAAGAAAATAGAACGGATAATTCAGGATAATACTGAAATCATTAAGCAAGCTTGGAAAGTATACTTTAACGAAGATGACTAAAATCGTCAGTATTTCTTTTACGCCGGACCAGATTGTTGGCGTGACTGATGATGGCAGGGAGTTGTGTCAATCCTTGCTGTGGTATCGTCCGTTGTTGGAGGCGCCGGATGAAGTTAAGTCAGACTATAGATTCGGGGCAAGTGGAATCTTTTGGAACAAAATAGATGTTCAGATTAGTTTTGAGAGTTTTGAGTATCCAGATGCTCAACCGACTTAATTGCAGCGGTTCTTTCTTACGCATCCCGAGA
>JAEEGG010022889.1_pt1 | contig 12258 bp, 8 predicted proteins | sample 9134161 | NCBI WGS metagenome assembly JAEEGG01 (sample SAMN16246543, study PRJNA631951) | gut metagenome | biome: gut microbiome; feature: rumen; material: CR-attached | host: Bos | place: Iran: Karaj | collected 2018-10
TACATCGCGGCCTTCATCTTCCGGGACCTGCCGCCCGTCCGCCGCCCCTGGTTCATGCCCCTGGTCACCGGCGCCATGTGCGCCGCGGTGGGGGGCGTCTATCTGCGGTACGGCGCCGGGGACCTTCGGACCTGGGCGGCGTATCTGGCCGAGATCGTGCTGGCCGGAGGCGGCTGCGTGCTGTACCGGAGCCTGCTCCAGTCGGGAACGGGGAAACGGGAGGAGAAGGCGGAGGTGGGGCTGCTGGTGCTGGGCATGTCCCTGGCCCTGGCCCTGTGGGACCTGCAGCCCGGGGGCGTTCTCTCCCTGGGCCGCCTGCTGGCCGCCTTTGCCGCCGTCACCGCGGCCTACGTGGGCGGCGCGCCCTACGGGGGCCTGGCGGGTCTCTGCCTGGGCCTGAGTCTGGACGCGGCAGCCGGCCTCACGGGGGTCAGCGTTCTGTGCCTGGGCTCCGCCGGAGCCTTCGCGGGCCTTTTCCGGCGGCGGGGCAGAGCGGCCTGCGCGGTATCCTTCGTGCTGCTCCATGCCATTGCCGCCCTCTGGAGCGCCGGACCGCCCCTGCGCCTGTGCCTGCTGTACGAGGGCTTTGCCGCTTCCGTCGCCTTTCTGCTTCCCCCGGAGGGCTTCTTCCTGAACATCCGGCCCGGGGAGAAGAGCATGACCAAGGGGACGGCGGGAGAACTGCGGTACGTCCGGGACAGGGCGGTGCTGGCGGCCTCCGCCCTGCGGGAGCTGGGCCGGGAGCTGGAGGCGGCTCCGGCGGCGGGACGGAACGACGAGGACCTGCTCACGGTTTTCGACGTGGCGGCGGAGACCTGCTGCCGGCGCTGCCGCAGACGTGACCGGTGCTGGGGCAGGGAATACGAGGATACCCGGATGGCCATGACCCATGCGGCGGTGAAGATGGATCAGCGGGGCTCGGCGGAGCCGGAGGACCTGCCCCAGTGGTTCCGGGACCGGTGTCTGGACGTGCGCGGACTCACGGATACCGTGAGCCGGGAGCTGAAGGCCCTGTACGCCCGCCGCCAGATGAAAAGCCGCCTCCGGGGCGACCGGGAGCTGCTGGGACGGCAGTACGGGGAATTCGCCCAGGTCCTGCTGGAGCTCACCGAAGGCCCGCCGCCGGGCAGGGAGGAGCGGCGGCTGGAGCGGAAGCTGGATGAGTTCCTCCGGGAATATGCCCCGGGCACGGAGGCCGGGGTGTTCCGGGACGCCGGCGGCAGGCTGCACGTGGACGTGCTGGGGGCGGGGGCCGCGGTGCTGCCCCTGCGGGAAAACTGGGTGCGCCGTCTCTCCGGAGCATTGGAGCTGACGCTGTGCTGTCCGGACCCGGGCGGGAGCATTCTGCACCTGTATGAGGCGGAGCCGCTGGAAGCGGAGGTGGGCATCGCCTCCGCCGGGCGGGCCGGACGGGAGCCCAGCGGGGACGTGACCCGGGTGTTCAAGACCCCGGAGGGCCGCCTGTGTCTCCTGCTGGCGGACGGCATGGGCAGCGGGAGCGAAGCGTCCCGGGAGGGCAGCGCCGCTGCCGCCATGGCGGAAAAGCTGCTGCTGGCGGGGATCGGGCCGGAGGCCGTGCTGCGGCTGCTGAATACGGCCCTCATGCTCCTGGGGGAAAAGCGCATGACCTGCGCCGGGATCGACCTGATGCAGGTGGACCTGTTCACCGGGGAGACGCTCATCTGCAAATACGGCGCGGCGCCCACCTACGTGCGCTCCGGCGGCGAGGTGCGCCTGCTGCGGGGCGGAAGCCCCGCGGCGGGACAGGGCTCCGGCGCCCCGGACTGCCTGCGTCTGCATCTGGAGCCGGGCTCCGCCGCCGTGATCCTCAGCGACGGGGCGGCCCGGGCGGAGGTGGTGCGGGACAAGCTCCTGGCCTGCAGCCGGGGCGGCATGAAGGCCATGGCCCGGGAGATCCTGACGGACGCCGCCGCCCGGGCGGGCTGGGAGGACGATATGACGGTTCTCGCCCTGGGGCTGGAAAAGACTGCCGACGGGGGTTTAGTCTGACATGTTCCGGGTAAACTCTTCCTGTCCGGCCGGAGGCCGGCGAAGGAAGGGAGCGTGGAAGCATGGTCAAGGGGGTGACGCGCCGGTACGTCCTGGTGGAATCGCCGGATCCGGCGCTGTTTGAAAAGGCGATATTCGTCCTGAAGGACGGGGAGACGGGGACCTCCTCCCGGGAGCTGGAGCGGGAGGCCCGGCGCATAGCCGGGGAATACCTGCGGGAGAGCCTGGGCGGCAGGCGCAGAAAGCCCCTGCCGCCGGTTTTCTGGAGCCTGGCGGGAGCCGGAGCGACGGCGGCGCTGTGGCTGTTTTTTCGCCTGCTGCTGTAGCACGGCACCAAAATTTCGCAGTTTCGGCTTGACTTGTTCCCGGAGAATGCGGTAATATAAAGCAGAAATGCAAAGTTAAGCAATACCGGGGGGAACTGCGATGGCGGATACGCTCAAACGGAACAGGGATATCAATTATATCTTCCGTCTGAACAACGCACTGATCAAGCAGAAAAACCGCCGCATGGCGGAATACGGCCTGACCTCCATCCAGGCGGACGTGCTGGTGTACGTGCTGATGAATTACAAAAAGCGGGAGGTCAATCAGCTGGACGTCCAGGCGGTGTTCAAGCTGACGAATCCCACGGTTTCCGGCATTGTGGACAGACTGGAGGAAAAGGGCTTCATCAAGCGCGTGCGCAGCGAAAAGGACGCCCGGTTCCGCAGCCTGGTGGCCCTGCCCAAGGGCGAGGAGCTGGATGATACCCTGCGGCGCAGCGCCGCGGAAGCGGAAAACTATCTGGTGCAGAATATGTCCGAGGCGGAGCAGGCGGAATTCGAGCGCCTGCTGAAGGTCGCTCTGGATACGGTGGAGGAGGACTGACCTTCGCCGGAAGGATCTGTCGCTGCGGGACCGGAACACGGGGGTGTTCCGGTCCCTTTTCGTCCCCGGGGACGCTTGTCAGAGGGCGGGCAGGGGTGGTAAAGTAGCAAAAGCGAAAGAACGGACGATCCGCTTGCCGGCCGGATGACCTGCTCCGCAGGACGACCGGAGGAGCCTGTAAGGGGGACCGGTCCGGCGCGGAGAAGGAGGCTGCCATGAAAACGGCACTGATCATGGAAGGCGGAGCGATGCGGGGCATGTTCACCTGCGGCGTCATCGACGTTTTTCTGGAGGAGGATATTCGCTTTGACGCCGCCGCGGGCATCTCCGCAGGGGCGGTGTTCGGCATGAACTATAAATCCGGCCAGCGGGGCCGGGCGCTGCGGTACAACAAGAGATATTCCCGGGATCCCCGGTACTGCAGCCTCCGCTCCCTGGTGCTCACCGGGGATCTGTACGGGGCGGAGTTCTGCTACCGGGACCTGCCGGACGTGCTGGACCCCTTTGACCGGAAGGCCTTCGCAGAAAACCCCATGGCCTTTTACGTGGGGGCGACGGACGTGCGCACCGGCAAGGCGGTGTACCACCGGTGCACGGACATGGGCCCGGAGGACGTGGCCTGGGTCCGGGCCTCCGCCTCCATGCCCATCGTCTCCCGGCCCGTGTCCGCCGGGGGCATGCTGCTCCTGGACGGGGGCATCGTTGACGCGGTCCCCTACCGGTATATGGAGAGCCTGGGCTATGACAGGAACGTGATCGTCCTCACCAGGGCAGCAGGCTACCGGAAAAGCCCGCCGAAGGGCGTAAAGGCCATGCGCATGGCCCTGAACCGGTGGCCCAGGACGGCGGAGGCCATGGAGCTGCGCTGGGGCCGCTATAACCGGCAGATGCAGGAGATCGACCGGCTGGAGCAGACCGGCCGGGCGCTGGTTCTGCGTCCCCCCAGGGACCCGGGGATCAGCCGCACGGAAAAGGACCCCTGGGAGCTGCAGCGGGTCTACAATATGGGGCGGCAGGAGGCGAAGCGCCGCCTGGAGGACGTGCGGGCGTTCCTGGCGGGCTGAGCCCAGAGCGTTAAGCTGGAAAACTCTGCATTCATGATTTCACGCATTTTCGTTCACAAAACGTTTACAGAGAAATTAGCACTCTCCTATTGACAGTGCTAAAACCTGTGCTATAATCAGTGGCGAACAAAGGAACAGAGATCGAATGAATGACCTCCTTCCCCTTGCTCAGGCGACAGAGAAAAAATTCAAAGGAGGAATGACTTATGTTGCCGAGTATTTTTGGAGAGAGTTTGTTTGATGACTGGATGGACTTCCCCTTCACGGGCTTCACCGGGGACGTGGACCGCAGGCTGTACGGCAAGAACGCAGCCCGGGTCATGAAAACGGACCTGAAGGAGCATGAGGACGGCTATGAGCTGTGCGTGGATCTGCCGGGCTTCAAGAAGGACCAGATCGAGCTGCGGCTGGAAAACGGGTATCTGACCATCAGCGCCGCCAAGGGCCTTGAAGAAGAGGATAAGGACAAGGCGGGCAAGCTGGTGCATCAGGAACGGTTCAGCGGCTCCGTGAGCCGGAGCTATTACGTGGGCGAGAGCCTGCGGGAGGAGGACGTGAAGGCCCGGTTCGAGAACGGCGTCCTGACCCTGGAATTCCCGAAGGCGGAACAGAAGAAGCTGCCTGAACGCCACGTGATCCAGATCGCCGGCTGATACACCCCCACCGATCCGCCCCTGCGGGGGCTTAAAACTGCGGGACGCGCCCCAGGGCGCGCCCCGCAGTTTCTGCATAGGGGGCAAAACTGCCGAAGGGCTTGCCAATGCCCTGCCGGACCGGTATAATCGAGCCGTGGGGCGGGCGTCCGGCCGATCAGCGGAGCGCATCGCCCATAGGGAAGCATGAAGCGTCCGCGGGCCCGCGGCGCAGAACGGAGCGTATATTTGTATCTCGCAAGGAGGATATGCTGTGAAAAAACGCCTTTTCCTCATCCTGCTGGCTCTGGCCCTGACTCTGGGCCTGGGCGTCTCTCTGGCAGCCCCCGCCGCGGCGGAGGAGGCATGGACGCCGGAGGACTTCACCTACACCCTGGATCCGGAGACGGGGACCATCCTGCTGACGAAGTACGTCGGCACCGCCCCGCAGCTCACGGTACACGGCAGCTATGCCGCGGAGGGGGAGACCTGGCGCACGGTCCTGGACTGCGCCACGGTGTTCCGGGGCAGCACGGTCCTCACCTCCGTGACCCTGGAGGCGGGAGTGGGCTTCCGCAACGACTCCATGCGCCTGCTGTTCGGAGAGTGCGCAAAGCTCACAAGCGTGGATCTCTCCGCTGTGGACACTTCCCAGGTCACGGATATGGCCTATATGTTCTATCAGTGCCCGGCCATCAAGACCCTGGACCTGTCCTCCTTCGATACGGCCAACGTCCGCACCATCCGGGGCATGTTCAGCGGCTGCACCCGGCTCACGGGGCTCACGGGGTATGAAAACTGGGATACGGGCTCCGTGGTGGGGATGTACCAGACCTTCAACGCGGTGGGCAGCGCCTCCAACGCGGGGGTCCTGGCGTGCATCGACCTGAGCCGGTGGGACCTGGACCAGGTGCTGAACACCGGCTGGTGCTTCCAGAACTGCCGGGCCCAGCAGATCCTGCTGCCGGACGATCTGGCGGTCATGAGCGCCGGCTTCCTGAACCACGCCACCAAGGTCGCCGGCAGCACCTTTACCATCCCCGCCGGGGTGAAGAAGATCGGCTATGCCCACACCATCTATGACTTCGCCACCAACGACTTTGTGGAATTCATCGTGGCGGAGGGGAACACCGCCTATAAGGCCGTGGACGGCATCCTCTACTCCGCGGACGGGACCGAAATGCTGGCGGTGCCCCGGAACAAGCCCTTCCCGGATGGGGTCTATGAGATCCCGGAGGGCGTGACCTTCCTGGGGGAGCTGAGCTTTTCCCGGAACTACAATATCCATACCCTGGTGCTGCCGGACTCCTATGCGCTCCGGTACGTACCCGTATACGACGAGGAATACATCGTCTACCAGGATACCGGCAACCTGAACGCGGGAACGAACCTGTCCATCGCCATCTACTGCTATACCGGCATAAACGCCTATGCGGTGAAGGACACGAACCCCCGGTACGCCTCCCGGGACGGCCTGATCTATTCCAAAGACATGACCCATCTGGCGGCGGTCCCCGCCCGGTATGACCGGCCCCTGGACATCCCGGAGGGGGTCACCCACTGGGACCGGGAGGCCATGTGGGCGGACGGCGGCAGCACGGTGGACAACCTCCTCTCCGGCTGCAGTGGCGTCACCATCCCCGCCTCCCTGCAGTTTATCTCCGGGGACCAGCTGGCCATGCTGAACCGGCTGCGGACGAACCGGGCGTCGGGGTCGAATCCCTTCACCATCGCGCTGGCGGAGGGCTCGACGGCCTTCCGGCTGGATGAGGACGGGAATCTGGTCCCCGGGAACGTCACCGTCATGGAGGAGCCCCAGGACTGGAACGGCGCGATGGGGGAGTATCCCGCCATCACGGTCACCGCCCTGGGAGACGGACTCAGCTACCAGTGGTATTACCGCAATGCGGGCACGGAGACCTGGAGGAAAAGCACGGATACGGACGAAAGCTATGACAGCTACCCCCTCACCCTGGAGCGCTCCGGCCGGGAGGTCTACTGCGTCGTCACCGACAGCCGGGGCAACCGGGCCGCCACCCGGACGGCCGTCATGGGCTTCGATGTTCCCCAGGGGCATACCGGTCCCCGGATCACGGTCCAGCCGGAGAACTGGGCGGGGGAGTACGGCGAATATCCCGCCGTGTCGGTCTCTGCGGAGGGAGAGGGCCTGACCTGGCAGTGGTACTACCGGAACAAGGGCCGGGAGGACTGGTCCGTCAGCAGCGAAACGGACAGCACATATGACAGCTATCCCCTGACGGCAGAGCGGGACGGACGGGAGCTGTACTGCGTGGTGACGGATAAATACGGCTTCTCCGCCGTGAGCGGGACCGCTTTCATGGAGCGGTATATCCCCCAGGGCTATACCGGCCCGGCCATCACCGAGCAGCCCGTGAGCTGGCAGGGACTCCCGGGGGAAACGCCGGAGATCCGGCTGGAGGCCGCGGGGGAGGACCTGCGGTATCAGTGGTATTACCGCAATGCGGGCACGGAGGCCTGGAAGAAGAGCACGGAGACGGATGAAAGCTATGACAGCTATCCCCTGACGGCAGAGCGGGCGGGGCGGGAGCTGTACTGCGTGGTGACGGACAAATACGGCTTCACCGCTATGAGCGATACGGTGACCATGGGCTTCCGGCTCCCGGAGGGGTATACCGGCCCGGTCATCACCGGGCAGCCCGTGAGCTGGACCGGCAGCTTCGGAGAAAGCCCTGCCATCCGCGTTGCCGCGGAAGGGGAGGGGCTCGTCTACCAGTGGTATTACCGCAACGCGGGCACGGAGACCTGGAAGAAAAGCAGCGAAACGGACGACTGCTACGACGCCTATCCCCTGACGGCAGAGCGGGCGGGACGGCAGGTATACTGCGTGGTGACGGACCGGTACGGCTTTTCCGCCATGAGCGATGCTGCGGAGATGCTGCCGGGATAAGCGATAATACAACGACCGGGGCCGGAGGGTGCGTTTGCATCCTCCGGCCCCGGTCTGGCTGCGGCCTTCTCCACGCGGAGCCCGGCAGGGCGGGCCGGTGTGAGGCGCGGCGGCTCTGCCTCAGTCCCGCACCTGCTCCGTGAGCCAGCTCATGATGCCGTGCTCGTCGTGATAGGTGGGCACCCAGGACATGTGGTTCTGGGAGAAAAGCTCCGGATAGCTCAGGTCCGGGTCCGCTGCGATGCCGTATTTCTGCAGCTCCTCCGGGCTGTACAGGGTCAGCCTGGCGTCCCGGTTCCCCGCGTCCCGCAGGGCCAGGATGCCGTCCACGATGTACTTGTGCCGGTAGACGGTGTGATCCACATAGCTGGTGGCGATCCACAGCTTGGCGTGGACCAGCCCCTTGAGAATGGCAAAGGTCTCCGGGGTCATGGTGGGACACACGGGCACCGCCGCGGCAAACAGATCCGCGCCGACGCTCATGGCCCGGAGGGTCCCGGCGCCGCCCATGCTCATGCCGGTGACGTATACCCGCCGTCCGTCCACCCGGCCGTCCGCGATCATGCCCCGGATGAGGTCGCAAACCTCGCCCAGATACCGGCGGGACCAGCCGAGATCCCCGTCCTGGCCGCTTTCGGCAAAGGTCATCTTGCCGATGCGCCCCACCATCATCTGCAGATCCGGCTCCCGGGCCTGGGGGGCAAGGATGAAGAAGTCCGGGTATGTTTTGACGAAATGGTTGCAGCTGAAGTCCGCCGCGATCTGGGTGATGTTGTCCGTGCCGCCGTTGCCGCCCCCGTGGAGGAAAAGGATCATCGGCCGGGGGGAAGCCGCCTTGGGGGAATAGAGACGGTACAGCACGTCCCCCGCCTTCCCCGGGGCAAAATGCTCCAGACCCTCGCAGCGCTCCTCGTCCATCTCCCTGCGGGTATAGCTGTCCCCGGCCACGGTGAGCTTCCAGCCGGCGCGGTAGTCAAAGTCCGCCGTCACGATCTCCAGTCTGCCCTCCGCCGCTTCCACGCGGGTGACGGGCACCTCCACCGGCTCCCGGCCCCTGGGGGATAGGGTCAGGCGGATCTCATCGGCTGCGGCGGGGGCGTGCTCCAGGGAAAACCCCCTTCCGGTCCAGCCCCTGTCCGGCACGTAGGAAAAGGCGATATTCCTGCCCATAACGGTATTCCTCCTTGTTTGGCATACCGGGGACGGCTTACACCGTCCCCGGCCGCGCTGTTCAGATGCGGTTGGCGATAAACTCCACCACGGCCCGGCGGACCTCCGGGTCCGCGCCGTAAATGCCGTTGTTGTTGCACAGCAGCAGGCTCTTGACTCCCTTCCGGGTCAGCGCCTCGAAGAACCGGACGCTCTGGCCCATGGGCACCTGGATGCCGCACTCAAAGATCCCGTGGACCAGCACCGTGGGGGCGCTGCGCTCCGTCACGTGATATACGGGGCTGGCGTCCCGGGCCTTCTCCAGCAGGGCCTGATACCCGGGGTCGGGGTCATGGAGATGCATTTTCAGCTCGCCCATGCCCTTGCCGGGGCCCACGTATCCCAGCATGGAGGCCAGGGGGGCATAGGGGCCGTCGCTGCGGCCCACCCGCTCCGGCTGCAGGGGCCAGACCGCGGCGTTGTCGTCCCCCATGGTGAAGAAATCCGTGAAGGGGAAGGAGGCGCAGGCGGCCTTCACGCTGCAGTCCTGCTCCGGATATCCGCCCACGTCCCCCTCGTCCTCCCGCCTGCCGTTGCAGGCCGCGAGCATGGCGGTGAGGTGGCCGCCCATGGAGCCGCCCAGCACGGCGAAGCGCCGGGGATCCAGACCCAGCTTTTCCGCGCTGCCCTTCAGGTAGCGGATGCAGGCCCTGGCGTCGTCGCCGCAGGCGGGCCAGGGAGTGGGAGGCGGGAGCCGGTATTCGATGGATGCCACGGCGATCCCCCGGGCCAGGAAGTCCGGCGCGTTGGCCTCAAAGTCATGGTTGGAGCCGCCGAAGCCGTGGATATATACGCAGCAGGGGTAGGGCGCCGCGCCGGTCTCCGGCAGGATCAGGTCCACGAACAGGTCCAGGGTGTGCCTCGGCTGGGGGTTGGATTGACCCGGAGCCTCCTTGGCCACGGGCACGGTGGCCACGTACAGGTTCTTATAGGTGGGCTTGGGGAGCCTGGGCCCGGGGAAGCCGGGCATGGCCCGCTTGATCTCCGTGCTGGTCTCCCCCAGGCAGCCGGTGTCCGGCAGCCGCCCGAAGCCGCTGAAGGTCAGACCCTCGGCGGCGATGGTGAGGCCCATGCCGCCGGGCACGCTGCGGCGCACGGCGGTGAAGGCGCGGGTGACGAAGCGCGTCTCCTCCCCCCTGGGGAAGACCTGGCGGCAGTCGAATTTCCGCCAGCGCCGTCCGGCCCGCTCGATATACACGCTGCGCTTGAAGGCGTATACGTTGGCCTGCTCCTGCCTGCCGTTCAGCGACAGGGTGCCGGTGAACTTCGTCACGTTCGGCGCGATCACGGGCAGACGCAGGAAGGAGGCGAAGGCCCCGCCCACATGGACGGTGAAGGTGGGGGGCTGGTCCGGGAAGCCCTCGGGCTGGTCATAGCCGCTGCCCCCGCAGCTCAGGGCCACGCGGAGACGGCTGCCCTTTTTCACGATGCGGGATACGGCCTCCAGGTTGAAGGAGAGAAGGGTGGGCTTATCCGGGGAGAGCTGCACGGCGTCTCCGGCATAGCCCCGGTGGTAGGGAACGCCGAAGGCGTCCCGGATGGTGCCGGGGTGCATCCTGGCGTGGGAGGCCCGCATGGCCCCGTCCGTGATGAAGCGGCTGGAGCCGTCCGGCAGCACCTCGTCCAGGGCGGCGATGAAGTTCCCGTCCGTATGGGTGCCGGTGACGTACAGATTCAGAATGGGGATCCCCGTGAGCTCCAGATCCCTGTCCAGGGGCGGCAGGGTGAAGCAGAGGCTCTTTGCCTCCGTCTCTCCCATGTCCGCGGTGATCCGCCGGTCCAGCTTTCCGAAGCCGGGATAGAGGCGCACGTCCTCCCGGACGGTGTATTCCAGCGTCCCGGCCCGGGGCAGGGCTTCCCCCATGCCCCCATCCGGGGTAAAATACAGGTCCGGCTGCGTCTGGGTATCCAGGGGCAGATCCGCGGCATAGCGCCACTCCTCCCCCTCCGGCGCGCCCACGGTATAGTAGAGGATGGGGGGCTCGTCCAGAACGCCGTTCTCCCGGCCCTTCAGCACCGCGTCAAAGAAGCGGATATGATCCTCCACCCAGTCATAGGTCCCGGCGGGCAGGTCGCTGCCGCCCCGGTAGATCTCGCAGTGCCGCCAGGGGCCCAGCAGCAGCTTGCCGCCCCAGCTCTTCCAGCCGAAGATCTCCCCGGTGCACCCCGGGTCGAACCAGACGGCGTTCTGGTACACCGTCGTATGGCCGTGGCGGATGGCGTCCATGTACGACCAGGCGGGGATCTCCACGTTGGGCGCATAGCCGATGCGGGGATTCACGGTATCCCGGAACATGTTGGGCATGTGCTGCTCCAAAAAGCCCAGGTTCATTCGGTGGCACTCCAGCGCCTCGTGAGCCTGGGGGTAGTCCGGCGCGGGATCGTCGTCCACCGGGGTGCCGATGGCCTCCCCGGAGGCGTGATGCCCGGGACGGCGGGGCAGAGCGGAGGCGCCGTTTGTGAAGTTCTGGTAGTAAAAGTCCGGGTTGCAGTCGCAGGGAACGGCGGCAAAGAGCCGCTTGGGCTGCCGGGTCAGCATGAGCTGCTGGCTCTGCCCCTTGTTGGACCCGCCGAAGGAGCCGGCCCTGCCGCTGCACCAGGGCTCCAGGGTGACGGCGTCCACGATGCACGCCAGATCCTCCGCGTCCCGGGGGGAGAAGAAGCCCTCGCTGACGCCGTAGCTCGCGCCGAATCCTCTGGGCTCGATGAGGGCCAGGGCATACCCGGCCTCCAGAAACCGCTCCAGGACCTCCCGGCGGCCCTCAAAGCTGCGCCGCCGGTCCTCATAGCCGCACTCCACCAGCACGGGCACAGGCTGCTCTGTGACCGGGAGATACAGGTCCACCGCCAGCTTCGTGCCGTCGCAGCCCGGGTAATACCGGGATATGCGTGTGTATTCTGCCATAGTTCCACGCCCTTCCGTAATGCATTTTGTACCATTTTACCACGATCGGGCGCGGATGTACAGCAGCCGATGCGCTCCGGAGAGCTTCGACCCCGCGGGCATTGCAAACGCGCCCGGGATATGGTAGGGTAAAGTCGGCAAAGAAAGACCGGTCCGGCGCCGGGGAAGTGACCCTCCCCCGGCCCGGACCGGCAGAAAAACACGGAATACAGGAAAAGGAGCAGCGAAGCGATGGAAAACAAGACCGTTCCCAGCCCGGAAGAGCTGCAGAAGCTGCTGGAAAAGGCCCAGCGGGAGGTCCAGGCGGCGCTGGAGAAAATGACGCCGGAAGAACGGGCGCAGGCGGAGCTGAACGCGAAAAAGCGGATGGAGGAGGACCGGGCCTCCATGCAGGCGCTCATGGATGAGGCGGCGGCGGTCGCGGCCGGAAGCATACCCAAGCCCGCGGCGAAATTCTGCCCGAATTGCGGCGCGCCGGTCAGCGGCGGAAAATTCTGCGCCAACTGCGGAAAACCCCTGCCCGGCGCCGGATGAGGCCGGGGCTGTCCGGCGCCGCCGCCGGGCCGGAGGGCCTGAAATGTCAGACTGTCGAAGAACTATGCTTTTGCTGAGCGACTAAGCAGCGGGGGAGCGCGAGGG
>JAEEGG010022890.1_pt1 | contig 12258 bp, 12 predicted proteins | sample 9134161 | NCBI WGS metagenome assembly JAEEGG01 (sample SAMN16246543, study PRJNA631951) | gut metagenome | biome: gut microbiome; feature: rumen; material: CR-attached | host: Bos | place: Iran: Karaj | collected 2018-10
AGTAGAACATGGACATGATGTTGTCTTCCGTCTCAATCACCCCGACCACAGTATACCGGACACCGTTAAGAGAAAGCTGCTGCCCTGCGCAGTCAGTAAAGCCGATCATCTCCTCTGCGGTGCTCTCATCAATCACACAAACTCGGCTGTTGTTGATGAGATCTGCCCCGTTCAGATAGCGCCCCTGTGTCAGCTTCTGGCCATTGATCTCATAGTAATCTCCTGTCACACCGTAAAGCGTAAAGCTTCCGTTCTTCAGTTCGTATTTCCCGGTCGCGGAAACGGTTGTGCCGGGAGAGATGCCGGATATCTCCTTCAGTTCGTCCACCCAGGCCTGCAGGTCCTCAAGGTGAAGCGGGCTGCCCTTATCGTCCCTGACGGTAACGGTCAGCAGGCTGTTGCCGAGGCTGGAAACAGAGTCGGTAATGGAATCGCTTGCACTGCTGACAAGGCTTACAAGCACAACAAGCGCCAGCACCCCGATGATGATACCAAGCATCGTCAGCACTGCGCGCATTTTATTGGCACCGATGGATCGTAGTGCCATTTTTAATGATAACATCAGAGCGTCACCTCCGTCAGGCGACCGTCAAGAATGCGGATAATCCGCTTTGCCTGCTTAGCCACATCACTGTCATGTGTAATAAGCACTATGGTATTCCCCTGTTCATGCAGTTCGCAGAACATGTCCATGATTTCGCGGCTGGTATGGGAATCCAGATTGCCGGTCGGTTCATCTGCCAGCAACAGTGAAGGCCTCGTTACCAGAGCTCTTGCAATTGCCACACGCTGCTGCTGTCCCCCGGACAGTTCAGACGGCTGATGCTTTGCCCGCTTTTCAAGCCCGACGCGTTTCAGCGCTTCCCTGACGCGTGCTGTTCTCTCCGCTCTTCTTACTCTCTGATAGATCAGCGGTAGCTCCACATTTTCCTCTGCAGAGAGCTTCGGGATCAGGTTAAAGCTCTGAAAAACAAAGCCGATCTTCCGGTTGCGTACCTGAGCAAGCTCATTCTCGGAATATGCCTCAATCGGAATCCCGTCCAGCAGATAATGCCCTGCATCCGCCGTATCCAGGCAGCCGATGATATTCATAAGGGTTGATTTTCCTGAGCCCGAGGGGCCAGTAATGCTCACAAACTCTTTCGGCTTTACATGCAGATTCGCATGGTCCAGTGCATGGACGCGTTCATCGCCGATCTGATAGATCTTGGATACGTCGCGCAATTCAATCATTACTCAGCCTCCGTATCTGCCACGGCCGCCTCTTCGTGCGCCATAGTAACCCATCATAAAGTCAAAGCTGTTGTTTTCTTTGTAATAGACTGTTTCCCCTGCACTGAGCCCGCTTCTGATCTCTGTATACTCTTCATTGGATACGCCGACAGTGACGGTTTTCGGGTCTGTCAGCATTCCCGTCTCAGCAACATAGCCTGTAAACACGTAGGCACTGGCGCTTGTACGGTTGACCGCTTCCGCCGGCAGAATCAGAACGTTTTCCCTGCCGCTGATGTTGATTATCACATCTGCCGTCATCCCGGCAAGCATGTGTTCTGCCTTGTCAAACGTCACCGTTGCCGTGTAGGATGTAACCCCTCCGCTGCTGTCTGCGGATCTGTCCAGTTCTGTAATAAAACCGTGGTAACTGTCTCTGCCGATGGCTTCCACAGTCAGCACCGCCTCCTGTCCCGGCTGCAGGGCAAGGATATCCGTTTCGTCCACAGGTATGGCGACTGACATTTTCTTATCCCTGGAAAGAGTAAGCACTTTCGTCTCTTCCTTTGAAACTGCAGAAACAGAATTACCACTCTGTGCCGGGTAGGCAGCGGACTGTGAAGAGACGCTTTTTGCGGCAGCAGCCATATTGTTATCTTCATCATATTCCACTGTTAATACCGTGCCGTCAAACGGTGCACAGAGTGCACCGTCCCGGTAGATTGTCAGAAGAGCCAGCAGTGTCTTTTCCAGTTCCTCCCGTTCCTTCACAATGGAATCATAGCGGGCAGGTGTTTTGGTGTCCCTCAGGCGGAAGATACTGGCACCCTCCCACACGTTGTCATTTTCCTTTACTGACAGATAATCAACCGTTCCGGTATACCCGGTCACTCTGACAGGGCTGTGAATATATACTGCCGCATGACCGAGAATTTCTCCGGCACTGTTCTTCACAGTTAATTCCTCTTCCACTTCAGGGAGCCGGTCATCTGTCAGAATCACGGCTTTTCCGCTATAGATGCGGTCCACTTCCCCGGTAAGGCTGCTTCCGTCAGCACGGAGGAGACTGACAGTGTCTCCGGTTTTCAGGCTGCTGTTTTCTATTTCCAGAGCCATATATCCGTCCTGGGAGATCACTGCCAGAGCACCGTTCCTGACCATACAGGCAGCCACGCCGTCTCCGGGCTGTGCGTAGATTTTCTTGATTCTGCCCGAAACTTTTGCTCTCAGGATTTCATCCACCGCTTCCGAAGCAGCATTTTCCATCTCGGCGTCTTTCGCATCAATCTGCTTCTGCACATCTGCCAGGGCATTCAGCACATCTGCATTTTCCACAGTTGCGAGCACGTCACCACTGAGAACTTTATCTCCGCTTTCAACCAGAACCTCCGTAATTTTCACCCCGGCAGGCACGCTGATTTCTTCCGTATCCATATCACGGATCGTCCCTGAGCCGGAAACTGTCGTGCTGACAGTGCCAATGGTTACAACCGAACTTTTTATCGCATCTGTCTGAGCTGCCACCGTTTCACGGACGCGCTTCTGCAGGGTATTAACGGCATAGGCAAGCAACAGGGCAACGACCGCCAGGATAATCACAATCCGTCGTATCCGGCGGTTCCTCTTTTTCTTTTTCTCCCTGTTCAGCGCTTCAAATAAAACGTCGTCGTTTCTCTGTTCGTCCATAGTTTTTTACTTAAAGAATATTCAGTTTTTTGTTCAGGATGAGCTGCGTGACCAGCCAGAGGATCACGTTCTCAACCAGAAGCACAATAATAACCAACCCTGTAACTTTCGCACAGTTATTGATCGATTCCGCCGCAGTTTCTGCAGCCACGGTGAAATTTGTGTTCTCAAACATCTGGATCATGGAGATTCCGAGCTTCCCGATCGCAAAGCTGATTATCCAGCCCATTACCAGATAAGCCCCAACGGAAAGCCAAACCCTGTGTGATGCGGACAGATGACCGATTGCCATTGCTGAATACAGCCTGAGGATAGTCGAAGCCGTAAAGAGCAACACAAGCATAATTCCCTCAATAATCAGCAGTGTTATATGGGGATATCTCTTCAGTACTGTCACTGCCAGGTTAAGCACTGTTTTCAGTTCTCCGAGGATCGGGTTATTTGCCTGGATGGAAAAGATGATCACTGCAGACAGGAATGCGATGAGGAGACAGCCGAGCTGCATCAGGCAGGAGGTAAAGAGGCGGGCAAAGATCTGCTGTGCGGTCGTTGCCGGCAGGCTGAAGGCAAAATATCCTCCTTCGCCGAGCAGCCCGTGATAAAAACGCCTGACAATGATTACCAGTGCCACAGCAAACATGCCGATCAGCAGTATCCACAGTGCAATCATCGGCAGTGCAAACATAATCATCCTTGGCCAGAAGCCTGAGATATTCGCCTGGTTGCCAATGGTAAAACCGTTGATCACGGACAGCACAAGTACTGCTGCCCAAAGAGGAAGAAAAATCCTCATGCATCCGCGAAGTTCATATTTCATCAGTTTACCGGTCATTGTTTTTTCCTCCTTCCCACGGGGCAAAACGGAACATTTCCCTGAAGAGCTCATCCACCGTTTTACCTTCCGTCTCTCTGATCTCATCTGCTGCTCTGTGCAGGACCAGGCGGCCGTCCCGGAGAAAAATCACCTCATCCAGCAGCTTCTCCACATCTGTAATCAGATGTGTGGAAATCAGCACTGTTCCGTTTTCATTGTAATCTGCAACAACTGTATGCAGAATAAAGTCTCTCGCTGCAGGATCCACGCCGGCAATAGGTTCATCCAGCAGATAAAGCTGTGCTTTCCTGCTCATAACGAGCATCAGCTGTAATTTCTCCTTGGTTCCCTTTGAGAGCGATTTGATCTTCGCGTTGCCATCCAGCTGCAGTGTACGGCAGATGTCTGACGCTTTGGCAGAGTCGAAGTCCTCATAAAAATCATGATAAGCATCGATACTGTCCTGTACCTTCATCCACTCAGGGAAAGCCGGCCTGTCCGGCATATAGGCCGTGATCTTTTTGGTATAGACGCCCGGTGCCTGCCCGTCAATCAGCGCAGTGCCCGAAGTCGGCTGCAGAAGGCCTGTCAGAATTTTGATCAGAGTCGTCTTTCCGGCGCCGTTAGGCGCTGCCAGTGCTATGATTTTTCCTCTTCAGAGGTGAAGATCTACCTCATCCAGTGCTTTGACCTTTCCAAAGCTGCGGCTTAAAGCCGTACAGGTTACCAGTTCCTGTCCCATTATGTCTCTCCTTCCTTTTCAAAGCCTGCTGCCCAGGCAGCAGCTTCTTCCCGGCTGTAGCCGAGTTTTTTCATTCCTTCCATATAATCCGCCGTTTTCCATTCGGCAATCCGTCTGCGCGTCTCCTGCAGGATTTTCTGATCTTCCGTCACTGTCCTGCCGGCTGTCCGCGCAGTAAGCAGCAGCCCTTGCTCTTCCAGTTTTGCCAATGCCCGCTGCATGGTATTGGGATTGACATCCGCCTGCAAAGCCAGCTCCCGGACAGACGGAAATTTCTCTCCGGGCGGATATTCACCCGTCACAATGCTCTCGGTGATCTGATTCGCCAACTGCTGCCAGATCGGCATGGAATTGTTAAATCGGAACTCCAATCCGCATCCCTCCTTTTATATGAACCCTAAAAAATTGTACTATTGTATTAGGTGCTTAATACAATAGTACATTCTGTGTGATTTGTCAACAGTTTTTTGAAATTTTTTATAATTCCAGTTCTTTTCTCCACTTCCCGAAACGGAAGTACAGGCGAAACAGCACCAACAGGAGCATGTTGTTCGCAATCATGCATCCCCATGCCGACACGAGCCCGAACCCCAGCATCCGGATGCAGAGAAATGTGCCGGCAATGCGGATGCCCCACATGCACAGCACATTGAATACAAAGGGCATTTTTGTCTGTCCTGCTCCCTGCAGCATACCTTCCGTTACAATCGAAATACCATAGAACGGCTCCGAGAGTGCCACCATCCGTAGCACGGTTCCAGCCAAGCGGATAACGCCTTCATCCCTGGAAAAAAAGCCTGCCATTACAGGCGCAAACAGGAACAGCAGGGCTCCCGAAACAATCATCATGGAGACTTCCAGCAGTATGATCACTTTTGCCATCTCATTCATTCTTCGGCTGTCTTTTGCGCCGACAGCATTGCCGGTGAGCGTTGCCGCGGCGGTCATCATGCCGTAGCCCGGAATATAGAAGGCTGATTCAACCGTGTTCGCAATGGTGTGTGCTGCCGTAGACATCTGCCCGAGTGAGTTGATCATCGAGGCAAACACTACGTATCCCAGCGACGTGCAGAAGCGCTGGAGCATATTCGGCACAGCCACTTTCAGGCATGGGCTGAGGATCTCCAGGTCAGGGCGGATGCTTCTGCCTTTCGGCGAAAGATCCGGATGTTTCCAAAGTGCCGCAGTCATACAGACACTGCCTGCCGTAATGGAAACAGCACTGGCAATCGCTGCTCCCTGCACGCCGAGCCCCGCCCCGTACAGACGGACTGCTTTCCCCAACAGCAGCACCGTTCTTGTATGGTAGATCAGCAAGAAATTCAGCACTACATTGATGACATTCATCCCGATGCCGACACGCATCGGCGTTTTCGTATCTCCGGACGCCCGCAGCAGAATACCGAAGATAATCCCGGCTGTACGCGGCAGCATAGGCAGATACAGTATAAAAAAGTAAACAGATGCAAGGCTTCTGATATCTTCGCTGACTTTCATCCAGACAGGAACCCTGCTGCTGACGGACAGTATCAAGGCTGTCAGCACACTGCCGATTATCAGAACAACCGTCACAGCCTGCGCTGCTGCTTTCGCTGCACGCTCCTTTTCCTTAGCTCCGTATGCCTGTGCAATATAGGAAAGGAATCCGACCCCGACGGCTGATACGCTTGAGCCGACCAGCCAGTTGATCGTCGTTGTAGAACCAACTGCTGCTGTGGCATGCGTTCCGATTGAGCCGACCATCGCTGTATCAATGTACTGAACAGCTGTTCCCATCAGCTCCTGCAGCATGGTTGGCCAAGCAAGCGCAAGCACCACCGGAATCAGCTTCCGGTTAAACTGAACTTTTTCGACTTTCATCTGATTTCCGTAACGGTCAGTCTGTTCCCCTCTACCCGGAAGCGTACATCCAGCCCCGCAAACTCCATCCCGTAAATGCGCTGCGGATCATTCTGATAGCGCGGTCTCGGATCACAGCGGAGAACCGCTTTCAGAGCATCCAGCTTTTCGCCCGGAACGGCAGTTTCTGTTCCTTTTTCAAAGAATACTTCAAGCTTTGCTTCCGGTCTTGGCGCAAATCCCTCTGACGCCTCCGGAATACAGTCTGCATACGGAAGATAGGGCTTGACATCGAAAATCGGAGTTCCGTTCATAAGATCCGCTCCGGAAACCACAAGCACCGGGCCGAGCTGCCTGTCGGTTTCCACCGCTTCCAGCCTGACGCAAGAAAGTCCCAGGGCATTTGGCCGGAAAGGTGAACGCGTAGCAAAAACACCAACCCGCGTGTTCCCCCCCAGGCGTGGTGGCCGCACCGTCGGGCTCCAGTCTTCCCGGAGATTCTCTGAAAACTGCCAGATCAGCCAGAGATGGGAATAGTTTTCGATTCCGCGCACAGCTTCCGCACTGCGGAATGCCGGCTCGAATATCACCCGCCCCTTCAGTTCCTGTACAAGCCCGGCTTGCCTGGGAATACCGAATTTCGTCCCGAAATCCGTTTCGATATGAGCAATCGGGGTAATTTCAATTCCTTTTTTCTCCATTCAACAGAATCTTCCTTCCGTATAAAATATTATCTGGAAAAGGACAGCCATGACAACAACAGCAATCACCGAAAAGATGATTGCTGCTGTTCTTGTGTTTTTCATTCTGCCAGTTGTAGTCTGTCTATTCGTGCCACCATATCCCCCCTGGGGGGATATTTTCTTATCCCTGTGTCGAGTTTGTCTCTCCCTGCCAGATATCCGGCTCTGTGTTTACCTCCAGCCAGGTAACTTCGGTAAACGGTGTATAGCGCTGTGCTGCATAGCTGTCTCTGTAACGTTCCGTGGCAGAAACTGCCTCTTCCTCCGTAATCACGGTTTTTGCTCCGTCGGCAGTCACCCTGAACCAGGGTTCATTTCTGTTTGCGGCAAGATCAAAGCCATATTCTTCACGAAGTGTCAGTGCTCCGCCTGCATAGGTATAATAGCGGAAATGAGATTCAAAAGCACTGGAGGACGCCTCATTGGCAACCGTTCCGTCCGCACATAGATAATACCGGTCTCTTTCTCCACTGGTGAATACCCTGCTGACTGCGTTGTTCCGGACAGTATACAGATCCAGCACAATCTCATCCGTGTATTCATCGCCCGTGAGGCAGCCGATCAGCAGCTCTTCCGTTCCGTCACCGTCCAGATCAGTCAGAAGATATCCGAAACGAGCAGGTGCGTTTTCCCCATAGCTGTATGAAAGCATATAGTTCAGGTCCTTTTCTCTGAGTGCTTCCGCATCCAGCCTCTGTGAAATTGCCTGATAATAGGCCGTCAGTTTGTCAGCATAGAGTTCCATCTCTGTCGGTGCCGGTGTTTCTGACGGTTCAGGCGTCGGCTCCGCAGTCGGTGCCGGTGTCGGTTCAGCAGTTATTTCCGGCTGGGCAGCACGATCCAGTTCCTGCTGTTTCAGAATGCCGAAAATGGTTGCACCAAGCTGTGCGGCTCCTGCGAGTATTATCAGAATCAGCAGCGCAATAATGAGCCCTGATTTTTTTTGACTTGTTCTTCGTCTTTGTGCCATGCTTTATGCCTCCTTTTTGTGCTTTCTTATCATACCGCATTTTTCTTCATTTTGCAACAATTTGATTGCAAAAATGTTTCATTTTATTGTCAGATAATCCTGTAAATTCCTCTTGACTTTTCCGAAACCAGCGTATATAATACGTAAGCTGACAATTCAGAAAACTTTTTTCCCGACCAGACATGCAGAAGTCGCGTAGTTGGTCGAGCGCGCACGATTGGAAATCGTGTAAGGGTCATAAGCTCTTCGAGGGTTCGAATCCCTCCTTCTGCGCCATAGGAAAGCATCCCTCACCGGCAGGTGGGGGATGTTTTCATTTACAGATTTTTTCCGGATATTAAACCTGAGGCGGACTCTGCTGCAGCAACGGTCAAATCTTTCTGCGCTCTAAATGACAGATATTATTGACCGGATTGCTGTTCTTTTCTTTTTATGTTATGATATTATATCAGAATCATAAAAACATAAAAATGGAGACGTATATTATGAGCAAAAAGATCATAGCAGTAAATGCTGGCCCTCGAAAAGGCTGGAACACCGATACGCTTATTACAGAAGCTTCGAAAGGAGCAGAATCTGCCGGTGCAACTGTGGAAAGGTTTGACCTGTTCCGGCTGGATAAATATACAGGCTGCATCTCCTGTTTTGGCTGCAAGAAGGAGAAGAATAAAGGACACTGCATCTGCAGAGATGGCTTGACACCGGTGCTGGATGCTATCCGGGAATCAGACGGGCTTATTATCGGCTCTCCGAACTATCTGTCTGAAATGACAGCTTCTTTCCGGGCACTTTATGAACGCCTGATTTTCCAAAATCTGACCTATAATCTGGAAACGCCGTGCTGCAACCCTCGCCCGATACCTGTTCTTCTTATCATGACCAGCAACGCCCCGGATACCTATTTTATGGATATGATGAAAAACTATCAGCAGACACTAAACCGCTTTGTCGGGCCGACAGAAATCCTTGTCAGCGGGGACACTCTGCAGCTGAAAGATTACAGCAAAACGGACTGGCCGTGGTCTCTGTTTGATCCGGCTTCAAAGCAGCAGCGTCATGAGTCGGTTTTTCCTGAAGAATGCAAAAAAGCATTCGGATTAGGGGCAGCCCTGGCGAAGTAAATGATGGAAACCCCTGATGAACAAAAATCAGATACTTAAAAATGCAGTAACAGAAATGCAGGGATAAAAACCATATCCATACTATTAATCTGGTACGCCTTTCATCGTACTACCATGAAAAAAACAGCCGCTGCGGAATTGTTCCGGAACGGCTGTTTGCTATGAGATTTGTATCTTCTCACTGATTTCGTTTATCAGATGTTCATTCTTTGCTTGTGATGCGCGGTATGACTATCGGCTTCCGTTATCTTTCATCCAGGCAATAACAGCGTCCATTAGCTGATCTTCAATTGCATCCGGGAGATATCCCTCATCTTTTTTTGAAGCCACGGTTTGCTCCATATCTGTCTCCTCCCGGACGATCATATTCTGAAGGGTAACAATCAGTCCTATCTTCTGCAGGGCGTCAGAGAGTGCAGAGAGAATTTTTGGCTTTACCAGATCTGAGGCCAGGATATTGATTGCCTGTTTTTCAATAGTAGCAGGGCTTGCCATCTGAACAGCAAACTTCACAGCACCGCTGAAAATATTTCCGGAAAGCAGCGGGCTGTTAACCAGTTCCTTATAGTTGATATTAACCTGCGTTGCACCAAGAATCATCCGGGGCCCCGGAAGATCTTCCCCGGTAAATCCCCCGATTACCACAACTTTTCCGCCAAGAATTTCCTCCAGGCGGTCATTAGCCACCTGAACAAGCCGGTCCTGGTTAGCCATGATTAAAGATATAATAATCTGATCACGCGTAGTCTGATCAATATACTTCATGATCTTCTTTGCTACAGGCACGGCGTCAGAACCAAGTCTGATAATAAACTTGTCTATTTCAGATGGTTCTTTTTTAGCCCTGCATTTTTCAACAACGTGAGGAAGAAGGTTTTCTATGCTTTTTTCATAGTCGACAAGTCCGACTTCAAACAGTATATTCAACATCTTGTGCGTTCACTCCCGGTAAAAATAATAAAACAGATCAGAAATTGCATTTCCGCACAGTTTCTGCTGTTCATCATGCTGCTTTTGAAATCTGATATACTATAACACGCTTACCGTCGTTTATCCACATATTTTTGTCTATGTTTCTCTATACAATTTGAATCTGTGTCTTTCGTCTGACAGTTTTTTATGATACACTGTTCCCAAAATGACAGTCCAGACACTTTTTAGTTAGGATCCGTTTTATGAATATACTCTATTCCGACAAAGATATCATCGTCTGTATAAAACCGTCCGGTGTCCTCTCAACTGACGAGCCTGGCGGGATGCCTTCCCTGCTCCGCGAAGCCCTGAAGGATGAACAGGGAGAAATCCGTACTGTCCACCGACTTGACAGAGTTGTGGGCGGATTAATGGTGTTTGCACGCACACAGTCAGCAGCCGCCGCTCTCAGCCGGCAGATTACGGAGAAAAGCTTCCGGAAGGAATATATGGCTGTTATTCATGGCTCTCCCGAAGCTGATGAAGGCCGCTTTGACGATCTGCTTTTCCGCAGCGCTGCTGAAAACAAAACCTATGTTGTAAAGCGCATGCGCAAAGGTGTACGGGATGCTTCCCTGGAATATCGTGTGCTGAACAGGCAGGATGCCTTTTCCCTTGTCTCCGTTCATCTGTTGACAGGCAGAACCCATCAGATCCGGGTGCAGTTTTCCTCCCGCGGCATGCCACTTGTCGGCGACCGCAAATATGGTTCTGGTGAAGATAGCTGTGAAACCGCACTCTGGTCTTCACGGCTGTGCTTTTCCCATCCGCGCACCGGAAAGAAGATGGATTTCAGGATGAATCCCACCGGCGGTTATCCCTGGTCCCTGTTCGGATTTGACGGGGATTCTGTCCCCTCTGTCCGGAAGCTTCCCTCTTCTTCCCCTGCTCCGGCAGAAGACACTTCCATATGCCCCTGCGCGGAAAACTGCGGTGGCTGTCAGTATCAGGGTATTCCCTACCCGGAACAGCTGCAGCGGAAACAGGTGTATCTCCAGCGGCTGCTTGGCAGCTTCTGTTCCGTCGAGCCTATCCTCGGCGCGGAACATCCGCTGCATTACCGCTGCAAAGTTCACGCGGCTTTCGGGACAGACAAACAGGGAAAAACCATCTCCGGCATCTACCAGCCCATGACACACAGGATTGTTCCCGTCGACAGCTGTCTGATTGAGGATCAAACCGCAGACAGTATCATCCGAGATATCCGCTCACTCATGTCCTCTTTCCGGATCGCCCCTTTTGATGAAAAGCGGAATACAGGCTTTCTCCGTCATGTGCTGATCAGGAAAGGGTATTCAACCGGGCAGTACATGGTAGTCCTTGTAGCCGTTTCCCCGGTCTTCCGGTCGCAGAAAGCCTTTCTGCAGGAACTGCTGAAAAAGCACCCGGAGATCACTACTGTAATTCTCAACATCAACAGCAAATATACGCCCGTTGTCCTTGGCAGGGAGCAGAAGATTCTTTACGGCCCCGGGTACATTGAAGATACTCTTTGCGGTCTTCGCTTCCGCATCTCCGCAAAGTCTTTTTATCAGGTCAACCCGGAACAGGCAGAAAAACTGTACCGGACGGCAGTCAACTTTGCAGGTCTGACAGGGAAGGAAACCCTGTTGGACGCATATTGCGGAACCGGAACCATCGGCCTTGTTGCATCCGCTTCCTGTGCACAGGTTCTCGGTGTGGAAATCAGCCGGGATGCCGTACAGGATGCCATTGAGAATGCAAAGTCAAACGGCATCCGCAACGCGTGGTTTACCTGTGCTGACACCGTTGATTATATTGACAGCCTGGTGAAAGAGGGCAAACGCTGTGACATTGTCCTGATGGACCCTCCCCGGGACGGCAGCAGTGAAGCTTTCCTCACTTCCCTTCTTCACATGCAGCCTGACCGAATTGTATATGTCTCCTGCGGTCCGGAATCCCTTGCGCGTGATCTGAAAATTCTGACTGACGGAGGGTATACAGTCCGGAAAATCCAGCCGGTTGACATGTTCCCCTACACAGAACATGTGGAGACAGTAGTATTGATGATAAAAAAATAAATAAATCGGTATTTGTGGAGGTTGCGATGAAGAATTATACACAGGTATATGTGAAAAATAGTTTTGAAGCAGCAGAAACATACTGCAAAGCTTTTGGAGCAGAAATAACTCGTGAGT
>JAEEGG010022891.1_pt1 | contig 12257 bp, 5 predicted proteins | sample 9134161 | NCBI WGS metagenome assembly JAEEGG01 (sample SAMN16246543, study PRJNA631951) | gut metagenome | biome: gut microbiome; feature: rumen; material: CR-attached | host: Bos | place: Iran: Karaj | collected 2018-10
CAAACTTTGACGATTTCAGCAATGTCAAGGCGAACATCTCGCTCCCGGCTGGCAAGCATGTCCTCCGCATGGATGTGACCGGCTCCTGGTTCGATATCGACTACTTCAACTTTGTCGAAGGCAAGGACGCAAAGGATCCTGCTGAAAGTGGCAATGGCGGTAGCGAAGGTGGTAACGGTGGCAGCGAAGGTGGCAATGGCGGCGATCCGGGCAAGAGTGCCATCCACACGAGCCTCCACATGGAAACTCCGGTACGTAGCTCCTATGATGTCTTTGACGTGAATGGTGTTCGTCTCGGTCGCATGAGTGCCTACTCCATGAGCGAAGCTGTGGAAATTCTCAAGAGCACAAGCGACATCAAGGTTCAGGGCATCTACTTGCTCCGCTCTGTGAAGAATGGTGCCGTGAAGTCCGTCCGCGTCGCTCGTTAATAATTCCTAATCCATAACTCCCCCCAAGGGAGCCTTAAATACCCAAAGGCCTTCGAGGTAACACTCGAAGGTTCTTTTTTATAAGGTTGTAGGTTTTAGGGGCTAGGTGATAGGTTGTATGTAGTAGGTTGTAGGGATTAGGAAAAGTATCACACGTTTCGCGTGTTTTGTTGCAATAATGTTTGCAGATGCTTTAATCTTTGCAGTCATCCTGGAGGCGTCAGCCGATAGGATCCATTCGGCTCTAATCACTTACACAGTACTTTTCACATTGTCATCCCGGCCTAAGGTCCCTGAGCTCGGTTGGTGAGCCTGCCGAACCATGCCGAAGGGCCGGGATCTCCTTACACAGTTCTCATCACAGATACATTCCCCCTCACATTTTCCCAACCACCAACCACTAACCACTAACCACTGACCACTAAATCCATTCATTGTAAATTTCTATTTATCGACAAATTGTCAATGATATTTAGCTCTTTTTGAAGTTATTTGAAAAAAAAAGAGAATAAATTCAAATTAGGTGTGTAGGTTCTAACCTATAGGGATGTGATTATGAAATCAAAATATTTGAAGGGCGTAGTGTCTGCTGCGCTTTTAAGTGGGGCCGTTTTTTCGTATGCAGGCCCCGGTATTGCCGACGGTGCTGCCAAGTTTATCGGCAACATCACACAGTCTGGCACTGCTCCTGGTCCTAATGACCAGTTTACCAAACTGTGGAACCAGGCGACTGCTGAAAACGGCTGTAAGTGGGGCTCCGTCGAGGGTACCCGTGGCCGTTACAACTGGGGCGCCTGCGATGCCGCCTATAACTGGGCAAAACAGAACGGTGGTCACTTCAAGTTCCACGCCTTGGTATGGGGTTCCCAGTATCCAGGCTGGCTCAATGGCCTTAGCACAGAAGAAACGAAGAAGGCGATTACAGCCTGGTTCGATGCTGTCAAGGAACATTACCCCGATCTCGAAATGATCGACGTGGTGAACGAAGCTATCCGTACGGGTAACAACAGCTATCATTCTCCTTACGGCAAAAACAACAACATCATTCCGGCACTCGGTGGCGATAACGGTGGCAATTACCAGTTCGTAACGACAGCCTTCAAGATGGCACGTGAACGTTGGCCGAAGGCAATCCTCATCTATAACGACTACAACACCGTCCAGTGGAATAAGGATCAGGGCATTCAGCTTATCCAGACCATCAAGAAAAACGGCGCTCCGGTTGACGCTTACGGCTTGCAGGCTCATGACATGATGAGTCAGGGCGGTGGCCAGGGCGGTACCGGTGGCGGCGGCGTCTGCTTGAACATCAATACGCTCAAGAGCATTACCAAGGAAATTTGGGACAAGACCCAGACTCCGATGTTCATTAGCGAATACGACATTGCAACGACCGATGACAATATCCAGAAGCAGTGCTATCAGGAACAGATCACGCACTTCATGGAAAACGAGCACGTTGCGGGTATTACGTTGTGGGGCTATATCTATGGCCATACTTGGCTCGACTGTAACGGAAAAGCTCCCGGATGCTCCGGCATTATCAAGGATGGCAAGGATCGCGCCGCTATGGCGTGGCTCAGAGATTACCTCTCCAAGAACAAGGGCGTGAACACGACTGGTCTTGCAACAGGTGATGTGACTCCTGTGGAACCTGTTCCGCAGGAACCGTTCAAGGGTTCTCCGATTGCCATTCCGGGCAAGGTCGAAGTTGAAAACTTCGATAAACCGGGCCAGGGCAAAAACGAAGACGGCACCAGCAATGCCTCGTACGGCGACGACAGCGAAAAACACGGTGACTCCGATTACCGCAAGGACACGGGCGCTGACCTTTACAAGAAAGCTACCGGTGTTGTACTCGGATATAACCAGGAAGGTGATTGGTATGAATGGACTGTGAACGTGGCAAAGGCTGGCGACTATACCGTATTTGCCTCTGTCGCGACAGAAAATTCGACTTCTAGCTTCTCGCTTTCTGTCGATGGCAAGGTCGCTGTTGAAAAGGTCGCCCTTTCCGGTTCAAGTTTCGACGATTTCAGCAATGTAAAGGCTAACATCAATCTCCCGGCAGGCAAGCATATCCTCCGCATGGATGTGACCAGTTCCTGGTTCGATATCGACTACTTCAACTTTGTCGAAGGCAAGGATGCTGCTGATCCGGAGAATAAGGGTAACGATAATCCCGGTCAAGGTGGTGACAATCCGGGCCAAGGTGGCGATAAACCGGGCCAAGCCATCCAGACAAAAATCCACATGGAAATTCCGGTGCTTGGCGCCTACGATGTTTTTGACGTGAACGGAGTTCGTCTCGGTCGCATGAGAGCCTATACCATGGATGATGCTGTGCAAATCCTCAAGACTACGAGCGAAATCAAGACTCAAGGCATTTACTTGCTCCGCTCTGTGAAAAATGGCGCAGTGAAGTCCGTCCGTATCGCACGCTAAAAAGTTCCTAATCCACACTCCCCATACCCAAAAAGGGAGAATACCCAAAGGCCTTCGAGGTACCCCCTCGAAGGTTCTTTTGCAATTAGGGATTAGGTAGTAGGTTATAGGTTGTGGGGGGGGGGAAGTGCTATCTTCTTCTAACAGTCATCCCGGACTTGCGATGCTCTGAGCTACGTCAAAGAGTGCCGGGGTCGGTTTACACGCATCTTTTCACTTACACGACATCCTTTGCATCCTTAACCTCTAACCCCTAAATCCTAGTCCCTAAAAATCTTTTTACAAAAAAATCGTGGACAAATGGCCTGAAAAAGCGTGTTAACAATATAGGGGACAAATGAAAAATCCCTTCTAAAGGATTTTACACGTGGCTGAAAAAAGGACCAAAAAAAAACGAACTCGTAAAAAAACTTATTACATCGTCGAGAACGAACAGGGAGAAAAGTTTTTGCTTCCGTATTACGCAGAGACATTCCGTGTGCTGATGGACGATAAGGACACTATTCGCGATTTGCTCAACAGTGTGCTAGGGCTTGACTGCAATCATGAAATCATCGATCTCATCTACGAATTTGAGAAAACCATCGACGTATTCATGCCAGAGGATGATCCCGCCCGCCTTGATGTTTGGGTATCGACCAAGGATAATCGTTATTTTAATGTGGAGATGCAGAATTGGGGGCACTCGTTCTTTTATGACCGTGTTCAGCTCTATAACGCATACCAGACTCTTCGTGGCAAGTACGAGTTCAACCGTTCGCAGTTTTTCAATTCGCTGAGCAAGGAAGAACAAAAGTCTCGTTTTTACGAGTTGCCTGAAACAGTCTCCATTTGGTTTTGCTATTTCCGTATTCTTAAGTCACGGAAAATCTTCAAGGATTCTTGGGCCGTGTATAGCGAGAACGATGTCAAAAGCAGCAACGAGAAAAAGCCAGCACTACCGATATTCACTAAAAATAAATATATTATAGTTGATTTACCGAACTTCATTCGGCTGCGGAAGAAAATCGGGTCGCGTGAAGACTATTGGTTGAAGCTCCTGTCGCAAGGGCCACTTGAAGTTCCCGAAACCAGTGATCCGATTTTTGCAAATGCGCGCAACCGACTCCGCGTGAGTCGCATAAAACCAGAACTGCTGAAAGTCATGGAGGCAAAGATGTTTGACGATAAACATGTACGAGAGGCCATCGAAGCTGAAGCCTACCTTAAAGGCGAAGCAAAAGGTAAAGCCAAAGGAATCGCAGAAGGTGAAGCTAAAGGTATTGCAAAAGTAATGAAACTCCTTCGTGCGAAACGAGCTTCTCCAGATTTGATTGCTGCTGTGCAAGCTCTCAAGTAGCAGACCTGTCACCTCGCACCCCAGCTTGTCATTCCCGACTTGACCGGGAATATCCTTACATATCCCTCTCGTTGTTGTTCCACCAGTGGAGTCTGCCTTGAACCTATTGAATGGGGTTCGGGATCGTCATCCTGAACAACGTGAAGGATCTAGTTAGGCAGTAGGGGTTAGGTTTTAGGGGGTACGAGCGTCATCCTGACGACCGAAGGGAGGAAGGATCCAGTCGCAGTTCTCATCACATTGTCATCCCGGCCTAAGGTCCCTGAGCTTGCCGAAGGGCCGGGATCTCCTTACACAGTACTCATCACAGATACGGAACTTATTGCAATCGCCCATACCCTATGGTTCGGCAGGCTCACCAACCGGTTCTCCGCTTAGTGGGCGACCCCATACCCCATACCTCATTCCCCCTTGCGTTTTCCTAACTACTAACCTCTGTCCACTTCCTACTTCCTACCGCCTACTTCCTACTAACCTCTCCCCCAAAAAATCCCCAAATTTCCACTCACAACTTTATCAAAATGCTCAAAAATGATGTAATTTTATTTATGACTATCGAAGTGGAGCATAAATGAGTGATAGTAAGAGACAATTCGCATACGCAGACCTTTTTGCAGACGTATTTTACGAGCAGTTCATCTCGGCTTATTACCTAAATCTCGTTGACCATACGTATGTTGTTTATTACCGCGAAGACGATACCAAGAAAGAGTATAGGGAAGACGGCTGTAACGGTTTCGATGTCTTGAAAAAGTTTATTTCCGAAGATGTCCATGTCGATGACCGTGAACAGTTGAAGGGGCTTTTGTCGCCGGAATATATCCGCAATCGTCTGAAAAAAGAAAGCGCCTTCTCCTATGTGATTCGAGGCCTTTCTACGGGTATGGAGCGCTATTGTAGGCTTCAGGTTTCTCGTGGTCGCGACGAGGACCATGCTGCGGTTTGTTTCTTGAATGTCGATGACGAAATGCGTAAACGCATGAAAATTGAAGAGGGCAACCGCGTCATCCGGGCTTTTGCTGCCGAATATGAATCGCTTTACAGTATAAATCTCGATACCGAAGAGATGATTCCCTATGTAAAATCCAATATGGAAAACGTCTTTGAGGAAAGCGTTCGAGATAAAGAATCGTATTCCGAGGCACTTGAAAAATATGTAGCGAAATCAGTCATTGCCGAAGACCGTAAGCGGGTCCTGGATCTTGCTTCTATCCGGAACATCCGTGCAAGACTTTTGAAACAAAGTAGTTTCGAAGTCGATTTTAAGAACGATAAGGAACGCTATTACGAAATGAAATTCGTTCGGTTATCCGGCGATAATCTCTCCAGTATCGTCCTTGGCATTGCTGACCGCGATGAAATCACGCGCTCGAATTTGATGAACCGCGAATTTTCCGAAATCGCAAATGCTCTGAGCGTTGAATATGAAATCATCTATTACGTGAACTTGATAGATGAATCGTATGATGTATTCAACAAAGAAGACAGCTACATCAAGCTGAAATTGGTAATGTCGGGAAAGAATTTTTTTCACGAATGCCTCAGAGATATCAAAAAAATAATTTATCCACAGGATGTTGAAAAACTTGTCTCGGTCATGAACAAGAAATTTTTACTCTCGCAACTTTCGGGGGATAAATCCTATTCTATAGAGTACAGGCTTGTTGTCGATGGACAACCCCAGTATTACCGTCTCAAGGCTCTTTGGTCTAAAATGGCGGACGATCATATCATTATCGCTGTTGCAAACGTCAACGATGAAGTTGTTGCGAGAGAAGAACATAAGCGCGATATGGAACGCAATTTCGATATCATTAACGTTCTTGCGACTGAATATTCGTCTGTTTATTACATCGATCTCGAAACGGATAGTCTCACGCCTTATACGATGAACGCTTATACGGAATCAAAGTTCGGAACCATTTTTTCGAAGGGCATTCGTTTTTCTGATGCGTTCAAGATGTATGTCGATAACTTTGTTCATGATGACGATAAGAAAATGGTGCTCGATGCGGGTTCCAAGGAAAATATCGAAACGCAGCTCAATACGCAGAAGTCTTTTATTACGCAGTACCGGAGCTTTGATGGTGGCGTTACCCGCTATTGCGAAATGAAGTTCGTAAAAGTCGAATCCGAAGAAGATAAGCCGAAAGCCGTTGTGCTTGGTTTTGCCGACAAGGATATTGAAATCCTCAATCGTTATGTCGATAGCAAACTTTACGAGGATTACTTCGGCGTTTATTACGTGAACCTCGAAGATAACACGATTCGTAGCGTCCGTGAATCTACCATTTATGCAAGAGGGCGCGATTATGGTGGATTCGCTCCCTATAGTGCCTCTGTTCTTGAATTCAGCAAGGTCGTGCTCCCCGAATATCGCGATGCATGGGTGAAAATGTCCGATGTTGAATACATGCGTTCGTACTTGGCAAAAGACGATAAACGCGAATACAATTACAGGGCAATCAAGGGCGAATGGCGCCGTGTGATTACGTTTGTGATGGAACGCAAAAACGGTGTTCCCGTCAGTTTCATTCTTGCGTTCATGTTCATCGATAACGAGACTGCGCAAAAGATGGAACTGGATGCGAAAATTGCAGAGCAGAAAAAGGCACTTGAAGAGCAACAAGTCCTTTTGGAAAAAGCCCTTGTGCAGACCGAGGCCGCAAACAAGGCGAAGACGGTATTCCTCTCGAACATGTCGCACGATATTCGCACTCCGATGAACGCCATTATCGGTTTTACGAGGCTTGCTTTGTGCAATCTGGGGGATTCGACCTTAGTCAAGAATTATCTTGAAAAAACAGTTGTATCCAGTACGCATTTGCTTTCGCTTATTAACGACATTTTGGACATGAGCCGCATCGAATCTGGGAAAATCGTTCTCGAAGATGTGAATTGTAGCTTGTCCGAAATCATGCACGACTTGAATACGATTATCCTTGGGGAAGCCGCTGTCAAACATCAAAAACTTTGCATGGACAGCTTTAATGTGGATAACGAAAATGTTGTCTGTGACAAACTGCGTTTGCACCAAGTTTTGATAAATTTGCTTTCCAATGCGGTCAAGTTTACGCCGATGGGAGGCAATATCCATGTGCTAGTCCGCCAGACAGCGACTCACGACAATGTAGGCTCTTACGAATTCCATGTAAAAGACGATGGCATCGGCATGAGTCCCGAGTTCTTGAATGTCCTGTACGAACCGTTTGAACGCGAACGAACCTCAACTTTATCCAAGACGCAGGGAACAGGGCTTGGAATGTCCATTACGAAGAAAATTGTCGATATGATGGGCGGTACGATAGATGTGGTCAGCGCTCCAGGAAAAGGAACGGAATTCATTGTCCACTTGGATTTGAAAATTCAGGAATCTTCTGTAGATTTGACAAACTTGCAGAAACTGCAGAACGCTCGTGCTCTTGTCGTCGAAAGCGATTATAACGCTTGTTCCAGCGCCATGCAGCTTTTGTGGCATCTTGGAATGCGTGCGGAATGGACAATGTATGGCAACGAGGCCGTTCTCTTGATGCACGAATCAGCCAAGCGCGGCGAGCCGTACTCGGTCATCATTGTCGATTGCGCCATGCTGGACATGGGGGCGATAGACGTTGTCCGTGAAATCAGGCGGATTCCTGTAGAAGAAAAGCCTATTGTCATCATGACTTCTTATGACTGGTCGGAAATTGAAAAAGAGGCACGAAAAGCCGGAGTGACGGACTTTATACGTAAGCCGCTTTTCCTTTCCGAAGTTCGCGATTCTTTGGCCCGTGCAATCGGAGCTTTGCAGGATGATGACAAAAAAGGTCCAGAAGAATCGTATGACTTTACGGGCAAGAAAGTTCTCCTCGTCGAAGATAATGAACTGAATCAGGAAATTGCGCAAAGCCTTCTAAACGATATGGGCTTGGTTGTCGATTGCCTTGATGATGGCTCTCTGGCCGTAGAAAAGCTCAAGACGGCCCCACCGAACGCCTATGACTTGATTCTCATGGACGTGCAGATGCCTATTATGAGCGGTCTTGAAGCGTCCCGTTGCATAAGGGCGATGGATAGCGAGTATCTGAAAAATGTTCCGATTGTCGCCATGACTGCAAATGCGTTTGAAGAAGACCGCAAGGCCGCTATCGATGCCGGTATGAACGAACATATCGCTAAACCCATCGATGTGGTCAAGCTCAAAGAAGTACTAAAAAAATTCTTGAAGTAGAAACGGCTCTGCCAGTGCTAGGATGCTGTGCCTAACCACTAACCACCAACCACTAACCACAGGATTAGACGAAAGAACGGACCTTCGGCCCTACAGACGAAAGAAATAAGAATGGATAGTGATGCTTCGCATGTGCAAACACTCTCGTCTTTCGTCTCTCGTCTTTCGTCTAAAGCAAGTCTATGCATCCATAAACGGATATGAGCCGCGGATACTCAGGGTCGATTCTATTCCAAGCTTGTTGGACTTTTATGGAACAAGGTGTTTTACTGCCTTTCACCATGATTTCGCACTTGAATTCAAATGAATCGCCGCTTTGTTGCGAATCGTAAAGCAATTTGGAGAAGTTGTTCCAATTATGGCGTCCGAGGATATCCCAAAATGCACTGCTCTTTTCCGGCTCGACTTTTGTCTGCGGGAATCCTAAAATTTCTGAACCTTTGGCCGAAATCTTTAGCACGGAAGGGTCGTAAGTATATTCAAAGACAATCCCTTTCTGGAAAGATTCAAAGAACATACTCTTTTTGTGTTCGTTGCGGTATTGCTGGAGAATTGTACTGTCCGAAGGATCGTCATCGTTTTCGAAAATGGACCTTGCAATTTTTGAAAACTTCTCTTGACTCAACTGCCCTGTGTGGTTTTTGCTCATTTCTTCGGGCAAAATGTCGGCGACATCGCCGAGGCATTCCAAAAGTAACGGATTGAAAACTCCGCATTCGTTGTTGCGGATCATCTCAAGCGCTTTTTCGTGGGAGAATGCTTTTTTATAGCAGCGTTCGCTAGTCAAGGCGTCATAAACATCAGCAATGGAAACCACTTGCGCGGAGAGGGGGATTTCGTTCTCCTTGAGTCCGTCGGGGTAGCCTCTGCCGTCCCAGCGTTCATGATGCCAACGGCAGATTTCGTAGGTGTATTTCATCATCGATTCGTTTTTGAAAAACGTCATTCCGTCGAGCATGTTGGCGCCGTTCATGGAATGCTGCTTCATGATTTCGAATTCTTCCGGAGTCAACCTTCCGGGCTTGTTCAAAATCTCGCTGGGAATCGTAATTTTTCCGATGTCGTGCATCGCCGAAGCTGTTGCAATGGAGTTTATGTCGTCTTCAGTAATGTTGTATTCGCTAGAACGTTTAAGCAATGCCCGCAGTAGAATGTCGGTTAGCGTCTTGATATGCAGAACATGCTGGCCGCTCTCGCCATTGCGGAATTCGACGATGTGGCTCAATATGGAAATCAGCATGTCGCTGTTGCGTGTTCTTTCGTAAATCGTGTTCGTGACAAGCTCGGACAGTTGCATCTGCTTCACGTAAAGCCGGATCGTATTGCGCACTCGGGTCTGCACGACCATCTGGTCGAACGGGCGGTAAATAAAGTCCGTGACTCCAAGTGCGAATGCCTTAGAAACCTGCGTGCTGGATGTTTCTGCCGAAATCATGACGACGGGGGTTCCCTTGATCCACCCTTTTTCGTTCATGACTTTGAGCACCTCTATTCCGTCGCGGCCGGGCATTACCATGTCGAGCAGTACAAGCGTAATTTCAGTAGCATCTTTTTCGAGAATTTGGAGGGCTTCATCGCCATCTTTTGCTTCGATAATATCATATTCGTCGCACAGCAGATCCGAAAGTACGGCTCTGTTCATGGCATCGTCATCGACGATTAAAATTTTAGCACGTTCGTTGTTCATTATCCGATAATTTTCTCGTTTCTTAACACCGTTATGGCGGTATAACCATAATTTAAGAAAAATGTTACGAAAAAGGACGGTGAAATTCTTGAAATATCAATTTTTTGCGGGTTGAGGGGATGTCGCCCCCATTGCGTTCGTAGCATAAACACTTGATACAATTATGTAATTTTGATTTCTTTAACCGCTAACCACGAACCTCTTAATTTTACTGGATCCTATCGGCTGACTCCTCCAGGATGACTCGGCACGGTTCTAATTACAGATACGGAACTGTTCGCATTTCCCCATACCCCATGGTTCGGCTAGCTCACCAACCGGTTCTCCGCATAGCGGGCGACCCCATACCTTCGCTGCGTTCAGGATGACAATCCTAACCACTAACTACTAATCACTAACCACTGCCTACTTCCTACCGCCTACTTCCTACTAACCACCCTTATATTGCCATTTTTCAAGACTTTACGCCCCTTCTTAAACACGGCCCGCCCAAAATATGAGTATCTTATATATGGGATGACCGCTTACCGTTGTTGATGGGATTCTTGTAGGAGAAAAAATATATCATGGACAGTCTAGAAACACCAAACTTGACACATGCGATTCTGTCGAGTGCAGGCATTGGCTTGTGGACTATCGAACTTGATAGTGGTAAATCTCCTAGAATGTATGGTGATAACGCTTTTCTCCAGATTCTTGGATTCCCCGAAGAAACACTCCCTGAAGACCTCTACAACTTATGGTGTAACAACATCGACCTCTCGTATTACGAAGCTTTTGCCGAATCCATCGAACAGATGACGAACGGTGAAACCAGTGAACTGGAATACGCATGGAACCACCAGACTCGCGGGATTATCTTTTTAAAAATCCATGGGGGTCGAAACAACGATTACAAGGCTGGAGTGCGCCTTGAAGGCTGCTGTCTCGATGTGACGGAACAGCTTGAATTCAAAATGCACTTGCGCGAACTGGAACAGTATTCCAACATCGCGAATACGCTAGGGGACGGCTTCGATAACATCTATTACGTCAATATCGATGACAATTCGTTCGTGGAGTTCAACGCTCAAGGTATTGTGAAAACGCTCGATATCAAGGCTGGCGGGGATTTTTTTGAAGGGCTGGAACAAGCTCTGGAAAAGGCCGTCTATCGTGATGACTGGAATACAGTAAGCGATTTTGTCAGAAAAGAAAATTTGTTGAGTGCTTTGGAAAAAGACCGTGCCATTTCGATGGCCTTTCGATTTTTAATTGATGGACAGCCCGTCTTTTACCGTTTGAAGGCTGCGAGGACTCCTGATTCAGACAACCGCATTGTGGTCACGCTTGAAAACGTCGATGAAGAAGAATCAGCAAAGGCCGAACAGGCACGCGAGGAAAAGTTTAACGACAACATCATCAAGATTCTTTCGCGTAATTATTCCGGCTTGTATCTGTTCAATACAAAAAACAATACGGGTAATGCAGTATCTTTTTATCAGCGCGATAAGGGAAATTATGAAGATGGCTCTACCGATATTGTAAACCGTCTATTGAGGTTTGTGCAAAAGCGAGTCCATCCGGACGACCGCCATGAATTGGAAGAGTTGGCAAACCTTGAAACGATCCGAAAAAAATTGGCTACGGTCAAGAGTTATTCTGTCGTATTCCGTTGCGATTATTACGGTGTCTATAAATATACGGAACTGACTTTGGCGAAGGCGGAAAACATTGACGAAGAACCTGTCAATATCGCTGTCGGTTATGCTGAAATTGACGCCCAGTACAGGGCTGAACTCGAACGGCAGGCGGTGGCGAACCGCGACATGGCCGTGATTTCTGGCTTGTCCGATGACTTCGGTTGCGTCGTCTATGTCGATTATGGAACGCTTGCCGAGGCTCATTACCGTTTTGACCCGTTGTTCGAAAAGTACGTTCCTGGCTGGTCGAAAATCGACAATTTCGGGAAGCGTCTTGAGGTCCTTGTCAATACCATTGTGCATCCTGCGGATAGAGAGTCTTTCTGTGCATCGACAGAACCTTCTAAAGTTCTCGAAATGGTTGAAAAAGAGCATTTGTATTTTGTGAACTTCAGACTGCAACTCGACGACGAAGACGTTTACTACCAAATTAAATTCGTGAAGGACGAAAACTTCAAGAATC
>JAEEGG010022894.1_pt1 | contig 12257 bp, 7 predicted proteins | sample 9134161 | NCBI WGS metagenome assembly JAEEGG01 (sample SAMN16246543, study PRJNA631951) | gut metagenome | biome: gut microbiome; feature: rumen; material: CR-attached | host: Bos | place: Iran: Karaj | collected 2018-10
CACCAGCCTCGAAGAATGCGCCGCTGAAGTCGCCCTTAACCATATCCTTAGTCTTCTTCAGGAATCCGTTTGTATTATCAGAGTTGCTCAGGTCGGCAGATGCGCAGATCATGTTAGGAACCTGCTCAGCCAGCTGACCAAGAACAGTAGCGCTGGCGTTACGTGTAGCGCAACCAGGCTTCTGCTCAACCTTGCTCCAGTCGATCTTTGGAGCCTTGCCGCTGAACCACTCCTCAAGCTGCTTGGCCTGCTCGGGATGACCCTTAGCCCACTCAGCCTTCTCGGCGTAGCGCTCAGCTACAATCTTCTTCAGCTCCTCAGCACGCTTAGCGTACATCTCCTTAACCTCAGGGAAGATCTGGAATGGATTCTCAGGATCAGCACCCAGGTTCTTCATGGTGTTGATGTAAGCGTCGCCACCGAGAGGAGCACCGTGTGTAGCGCAGTTCTTCTCGTAAGAAGTTCCGTCAGCCTTCAGGGCACCCTTACCCATCACACAGTGACCGATAATCAGCGAAGGACGAGCGGTCTCCTTCTGTGCGTTCTTGATAGCCTCGCGGATTTCGTCCACGTTGTTACCGTTAATCTTCTGAACGTACCATCCCCAAGCCTCATACTTCTTGGCGGTATCCTCGCTGGTTACCACCTCAGTCTTTGTAGAGAGCTGGATGTCGTTAGCGTCGTAGAACATAATCAGGTTGTCCAGACCCAGGTTACCGGCAATACGGCCTGCGCCCTGAGAAATCTCCTCCTGCACACCACCGTCAGAGATGTATGCGTAGATGGTCTGACCCATGACGTCGCCCAGACGAGCCTTCAGGAACTTAGCGGCGATGGCAGCACCAACAGCGAAGCAGTGACCCTGACCAAGAGGACCAGAGGTATTCTCGATGCCGCGCTCAATCTCGCGCTCGGGGTGACCGGGAGTTACTGAACCCCACTGACGCAGGTTCTTCAGGTCCTCGAGTGTGAACTTGCCGATGAGGGCCAACTGGCTGTACAGCATGGGAGCCATGTGGCCAGGATCCAGGAAGAAGCGGTCGCGTCCTTCCCATGCGGGATTCTCGGGGTCGTAAACCAGGAACTCTGAATACAAGGTGTTAATGAAATCTGCACCACCCATTGCACCACCGGGGTGACCTGACTTGGCTTTCTCAACCATTGAAGCAGCAAGAATACGAATGTTGTCCGCTGCTTTGTTCATAACTTTGTTGTCGTTCATAATAAGTACGTTAATATAATGAATTAGTGTATTTACATAATGCATCTGCAAAAATACTAAAAATATTTCAAACGGCACACATTTTTTCTGCAAAATTACGTGAAAATCGCAAATATACAGGAAAACGTGCAAAATAAAAAGTCGGAACCATTTCTGATTCCGACTTTATTCTCCGAGGTGCCTGGCGGATTCGAACCGCCGTAGACGGTTTTGCAGACCGTTGACTAAGCCACTCATCCAAGGCACCGTTTCAGCTCTTCTGAGCGTAGGTGGCTGACCAAAGGTCAAGCACCGTTTGGTTTAGCGGATGCAAAAGTACTACTTTTTTTTGGACTGACCAAATTTTTGGCAGTTTTTTTTCAATTCACAGCCGGAACAGGGGTCTGCATCGCCTTTCAGGACTCTGAAAATGCGCCATGCGGCATAGCTTAGCGCACAGAAAAGCACAATGACTGTAACGATAATCTGCATGGTTTCGTGTTCCGTAATTCCGCCTGTCAGCTTCTCAGTTTCCTCAGCAGCACCTTGTTGATGGCCTGTATTTTGCGTCCACCTTTCTCGATGCCGCTACCGATGTCCTCGCGTACATTATTTATATTATTAAAGAAGTCGCTGAAGGCGTTGAGCACGGGGTTGGGTGGGGCAGTGTCCTCAGTAGCCTCCGGATTGGTCAGTATGCGGATGCCTAGATGCTCTATGTGGACATCGACGTCGGTACCAGTCATGATGGGGTCGCCGTCATAGTGGATGGCACCTGGCTGCTTGCGATGGATGCGGATGCTCTTGGCGCGGAACGTCTTGATTTTAGAGTTGTTCTGCAGCGTCTTCATAAACAGGTCGGCGGCAATCTGTGGGGCGTCGAGTGCCGTGAAGGGTTCCATAACGATGACGTCCATCATGCCGTCGCGCATCGTGGCACCTGGAGCTATGTAGGCGTTGTTGCCATACTGCGAGGCGTTAGCGCACGCTATCAGGAAGGCCTTGTGGTAAATGGTGCCGTTCTCATCCATGATCTCGTAGGTCTCGGGCTGGTATTTCAGTCCCTCCTTCAGCACGTTTTCTACGTAGGTGATAGGTCCGCGCTTGCCGGCTTCTGCAAACTTCAGCGAGATGAACGCGTCGAAGCCCATGCCGCAGGTGCAGAAGAAGGGCAGGTCGTTGATGACGCCATAATCGAAGGCTTCTATCTGGCACTTGTTAATCAGTTCGATAGCCTTCACCGCGTCGATGGGTATGCACAAGTGGCGTGCCAGTCCGTTGCCTGAACCGTAAGGGATGATGGCCAGCGCCGTCTGGGTGTGTACCAGCGAGCGTGCCACCTCGTTGATGGTGCCGTCGCCACCCACAGCCACCACGATGTCAGCCCCTTCGGAAGCCGACTGCTTGGCAATCTCGGCAGCATGTCCGGCATATTCGGTGAAGCGCACCTCGTAGTCGAAGCGTTCCTGGTCGAGGTGCTTGCTGATGAGCTGAGGCACATCGTCTTTGTTGCTGGTACCCGAAATGGGGTTGATGATGAATATGACGCGTTGTTTGTTTTCCATTCTTTTGCAAAATTACGAAAATCCTGTTGATTTTTTATCGTTGATTATGATAAAAATCGTAAAAATTAAGAAATATCTCATTTTTTGTGCACTATTTGAATAAAAATGTGTAACTTTGCAGTCTGAAATCAATATTCCGTAGCAGACATTGCTGCAAGACCTATAAAAGATATGGGACAATTACAAGAAAGATACAAGCTTTATCGTGAGCCGCAGAAGTATATGGAGGCTGACGTTTATCCCTATTTCCGTGCTATTGAGGGAAAGCAGGGTACAGAGGTTGAAATGGGCGGACACAAGGTGTTGATGTTCGGATCTAATGCCTACACAGGACTGACAGGCGACCAGCGCATCATCGATGCTGCCAAGGCTGCTCTGGACAAGTATGGCTCTGGTTGTGCCGGTAGCCGTTTCCTCAATGGAACACTTGACATCCACGTACAGTTGGAGAAGGAGATTTCTGAGTTCATCCACAAGGACGACTGCCTCTGCTTCTCTACCGGTTTCTCTGTCAACCAGGGTGTTCTGGCTATGGTTGTCGGTAAGGGTGACTACATCATCTGCGATGACCGCGACCACGCATCTATTGTTGACGGCCGCCGTCTGTCGTTTGCCCGTCAGTTGCACTACAAGCATAACGACATGCAGGATCTGGAGCGCGTGCTTCAGACGTTGCCTCACGATGCTGTCAAGCTCATCGTTGTCGATGGTGTGTTTTCTATGGAGGGTGACCTCGCCAAGCTCCCCGAGATTGTTGAGCTGAAGCATAAGTACAACTGTTCTATCATGGTCGACGAGGCCCACGGTATCGGTGTGTTTGGTGATCACGGACGTGGTGTTTGCGACCACTTCGGACTAACCGACGAGGTTGACCTTATTATGGGTACCTTCTCGAAGTCGCTGGCTTCTATTGGCGGTTTCATCGCTTCTGATGCTGACACCATCAACTTCCTGCGTCATACCTGCCGTACCTACATCTTCTCTGCATCCAATACGCCTGCTGCTACTGCTGCAGCTATGGAGGCTCTGCACATTCTGCTGAAGGAGCCCGAGCGCATCGAGGCTCTGTGGAAGGTGACCAAGTACGCCCTGAAGCGTTTTGCTGAAGAAGGTTTCGAGATTGGTGAGACCGAGAGCCCCATCATTCCGCTCTACGTTCGCGACGTTGAGAAGACTTTCCTTGTAACCGCTCTGGCTTTCAAGGCTGGTGTCTTCATCAATCCTGTTATTCCTCCTGCTTGTGCTCCTCAGGACACGCTGGTGCGTTACGCCCTGATGGCTACCCATACCGAAGAGCAGGTTGAGCGTTCTGTCAAGGCGCTGAAGAAAATCTTCGTCGAGCAGGGAATTATCAAGTAAAGCAAGAAAAAAATTGCCGAAATATTTGCGGGTGTCAAAGTTATTTAGTACCTTTGCAGCGCTTTTGAGAAAAAGCGCCGCGAAATCAGGCTTCGCCTCAGCATAGAGCGAGCTCTCTGCGTTCGGCTTGCACTGATTTTGTCACCCAAAAACGAGGTGTAGCGCAGTTGGTAGCGTTCCTGGTTTGGGACCAGGCTGTCGCAGGTTCGAGTCCTGTCACCTCGACTAAAAGTTTTATCGACTGGTATACTGTAACAGCAGATGCCAGTCGATTTGTTTATTGCTCTCGCTTAAGTTTTTTTTATTCGTTCAGGGGAAGTGTCATCACGAAGCGTGCTCCAGCGGTATAGCTGGTGTCGAGGGTTACGTCGCCTCCCAGACGTCGGCAGATGCTACGTGCCACCGTCAGTCCGATGCCTGTGCCTACCTCGTATTCGTTCAACTGAACGAACTCCTCGAAGATGTGCTCAGCCTCGCTGGCGGGAATGCCGATACCTGTATCCTCCACAATATAGGCTACGTGCTCGTCTCGGGCTTCCACCTTCAGCAGGATGGTTCCCTGCTTGGTGAAGCGCTCGGCATTGTCCAGCAGCATAACCAGTGCCCTTGTGGCAGACTGTTCGTTGGTCTGCAGCATGGTTTTCTCCATCTCCTCGTTATATTCCAGACGGATGGGGAGCGTAGCATCTTCTTTGTTCTCAATGGCCTCGATGGCTTTCGAGGCTATCTCTACGGCGCTCAGCTTCTCGCTGCGCTCAATGATGGTCATGCTGTTCACGTCGCTCAGTTCCAGCATCTTGTTCACCAGTTCGGTAATGCGGTCGGTGTTCTCGATGATTTTCTCGTTGATGTTCATGCGCGTCTCCTCGTCCAGTTCCTCCACGTCTGATGAGGTCAGTATCTGGGTGAACCCTGAGAGGATGTTCAGCGGCGTGCGTATCTCGTGCGACATGTGCTGGATGAACGATGTCTTCATGCGCGACGACTCCTTGGTGCGCTCGTTGGCTATCGCCAGTTGGCTGTAGGCCTTCTCCAGACGTTTAGCCGACAGTCGACGGATGAGTATCAGCACTATGAAGAAAAGGATGATGAGTGTCAGAGTTAGAATGATGGCCATAGAGCGCTGGCGCTCCATGTTAGCCTTCTGTTCCACGATTTCCTTCTCTTTCTGCTGCGTGTTGTAGATGGTGGTCAGCTCCATGGCGGCATCGCGCTGCATGCGTACGATGGCGGTGTCCAACTCGTCGCAAATCTGCTCGCTCACCTTGTGGGCCTTCTCGACGCGTTGTGCCTTCTTGTTGGCACGGTATTTCGGCAACAGGTAGTGCTGGATGATGTCCATCGATACCCACATGCCGTACTGGTTCATCTGCTTGTCCAGCACCTCGAAGTTCTCGGCAGCCTCGTCCCAATGGTGTGCAGACATCAGGTAGTTGATAGCCTCCAGCTTGCCCTCGTTGGTGTGTATGTATTTCGATTTCAGGGCGTTGTTATACACCTGTTCGGCTTCTTTCTGGTTGCCCATGCTCTGCAGGGCGCTGGCGTGGTAGATGTCCAGACGGGCCTGCTGCTTATCAATGAACATCGAGTCGGCATTGGGCAGACTCTTGTAGGTATCCAACAGTTCCATGAACCTCAATGTCCAGTTGTAGGCATCCTGTGAGCGATTCATCTGCAGATAGTTGTCGGTAATGGTGATGACCGCTACGATAGCCGTGGTAAAGTTCGGTTTGGTGGGGTCTTTTTCTATCACCTTGTGAAACAAGTCCATCGAGTGTTCAAAGTTCACAGAGGCATCGTCGGGACTGCCCATCTTCAACTGACAGCAACCCACAGCCGCCAGCAGGTAGGCAAAGTCGCTATTGTCTCTGTATCCTGCCTTGCGCATCTTTTCCAGCGCGGGAGTAGCAATCTTCATCGTCGCCTCGTACTCACCCTTCAGCAGTAGGGCTCCTGACAGACGGTTGGCTGACTTGGCGAAGTATTTCATTCCCTCTTTATTGTGAATCTCCGCGTTGACGGCTTGTTTCCAGTACTTCTCTGACAGGCGCATCAGTCGCTGGCGCGAATAAGAATAGCCTCGCCAGTAGTCTGCCTGAATGTTGGTAATCTGTCCCGAGGCCTCATACTGGTCAGCCAGTTCCAGCAGTCGTGCATAGTCGTGCCGCTTGTGGGCATCGTTTATCACGCTGTCCACATCACTTCTTACGCCAACCGTTTGTTCTTGTTTTTCACCACACGACATCACCCCTGTAACGGCAATAACCGCTACCAACAAGAGGTTAAGGAGTCGCATAGTCTTCATAGTGTATGGTATTTTCTTCAAAATTTCAACCTTCAATTTCCGTTGCTTTCGCTATATCTGCTGCAAAGTTACGAATTTTCTACAAAAATACCAAGTGATTTGACGATAAAACACAAAAAAAGATTGAAGGACTCGAGAGCCCCTCAATCCATATCTTTTCGTTTCCGTTTTCGTTTAAGTATACAGGAAACGCTTGATACTGCGCTTAGGCGTCTTCTCGAACTCTTCCGTGCGGATTTCTATCTCTGCCAACTTCTCATAGGCAGGCAGGAGTTCGTTGAGTTGCAGACGGTTCTGTTCCATGATGTTCTTGATGTCTTCCTCATTGAAGCGCAGGTTCTTGGCTTCGTCATAGTCGGGATAGACCAGTCCGACGAGCTTGGTGTCACGCTGTACGACAACGCTTTCTACAACCATCGTCATGGAGTTGAGCTTGTCCTCGATTTCCTCGGGGTAGATATTCTGACCGCTGGGACCCAGAAGCATGTTCTTCGAGCGGCCGTTGATGAAGACGTTGCCGTCATAGTCCATCGTACCCAGGTCCCCCGTGTGGTACCAGCCTTCGCGATCGAGGGTCTCAGCAGTAGCCTCCTCGTTCTTATAGTAGCCCAGCATGGTGTTGAGTCCGCGAGCCATGATTTCGCCAGGAATCTCGGAGGGACGTGGCGAATTGATCTTGACCTCCATGTGGTAGGCAGCCTGTCCGCAAGAGCCCTGCACGAAGGTCTTCCAGTCGCGATAGCAGATGATGGGGGCACACTCGGTGGCTCCGTAACCCACCGTATAGGGGAACTCGATGCGCTTCAGGAACGACTCAACCTCCTGGTTGAAGGCTGCTCCGCCGATGATGACCTCGTAGAGTTCGCCACCGAAGGCCTTGATGACCTCTTGACAAATCTTCTCGCGTACCTTCTTGGAGATGACGGGCATAGAGAGCAGCAGGCGCATGCGGTTGTTCTGAATCTTGGGGAACACCTTCTTGCGGATAATCTTCTCGATAACCAACGGCACAGCAATAATCACCTTGGGCTTGATGTCGGCAAAGGCCTGTGCAATGATAGCCGGCGAAGGAATGCGGTTCAGGTAGTACACATGACAGCCATGCAGGAACTCGAAGATGAACTCGAAGGCCATGCCGTACATGTGGGCCATGGGCAGAATGGAGATGACGCGGTCGCCACGATTGATAATCTTGCCCAGTACGTGGTCGGCAAAGTCGTAGTTAGACCAGAGGGCACGATAAGGAATCATGACACCCTTGGAGAAACCGGTTGTTCCGCTGGTGTAGTTAATCATAGCCAGCTCTTCGCCATTGGCTTCCTTGTAATAGTCCACGTGCTCCTTGCGGAAGTACTTGGGGAACTTCTTGCCGTAGAGCTCGTTGAGGTGCTCGCGGGCGTAGGTCAGCTTGTCGGTACGACTAATCATCAGCGAGTAGTCAGGATTGTTGATGATACCCTCCAAGTGGGGCATCTGCATGGGATCTATCTGCGTAGCCACATGGTCGCCGACAAACAGCAGTTTGGCATCGGAGTGGTTCACGATGTTATGAATCTGTTCGGCCATGAACTCGTGCAGGATGGGCACGGCTACGGCACCATAGGTCAACGTGGCCAGGAAGGCTACGGCCCATTGGCTGCTGTTGCGACCGCAGAGGGCAATCTTGTCGCCCTTCACGACACCGCTGTTCTCAAACAGAATGTGCAGTTTCTCTATCTTGCGGGCCACATCATGGAATTGCAAGGTGGCTCCCTTGTAGTCGGTAAGGGCATCAAGGTCCCAGTTATTGATGATGCTCTCCTGTATTAGCTGGTTAAAACTAGGTACATTTTCCATATTACCTTATTTATATAAGTAACGTTTAATACTCTTCTTCGGGGTCTTCTGGAACTCCTCTTCCAGGAGTTCGAAGGCTTGCACTTTGCTATAGACGGGCAGTTGGGCATTGAGTTCCTGACGGTTCTGCTCCATGACCTGCTCCAATTCCTCCTGTGAGAATCCCAGCGTCTTCACCTCGTCCATATCCGGGTGGACAAGGGCTACCAGGTGGTCGCCACGCTGAACGATAAGACTCTCGCTGACCATCGCCATAGAGTTGAGTTTGTCTTCAATCTCCTCAGGATAGACATTCTGGCCGTTGGCACCCAGCAGCATGTTCTTCAGGCGTCCGCGGATGAAGATGTGGCCGTCGGCAGACATCGTGGCAAGGTCGCCAGTATGGTACCAACCATTGCGGTCGATGGCCTGATTCGTGGCCTCCTGGTTCTTGTAGTAACCCAGCATGACGTTGGTACCGCGACAGATGATTTCACCCTCCACGTTCTGTGGGTCTGACGAGTCAATCTTAACCTCCATGCTGGGCAGGGGAGTACCGCAGGAACCTGGCACGAAGTCGTGGTAGTCGCTATAGGAGATGAGTGGTGCACACTCGGTAGTGCCATAGCCCACCGTGATGGGGAAGTCGATGCTCTTCATGAATGCCTCTATCTCCTGATTCAAGGGTGCTCCACCCACGATGACCTGGTAGGCACGTCCACCAAAGGCATTGTAAACCTCCTGGCAGATGCGCTCTCTGACCTTCTTCTGGACGACGGGCATCTGTAGCAGAATCTTCATGGCGTTGGACTGTATCTTGGGGAATACGCGCTTGCGGATAATCTTCTCGATAATCAATGGTACGGCAATGACGACATCGGGCTTGACCTCTTGGAAAGCCTCGGCAATGATAGCCGGTGAAGGCAGACGTGTGAGGAAATGCAGGTGGTAGCCCGAACAGAACGGGAACAGGAATTCGATGGCCATGCCGTACATGTGAGCCATGGGCAGGATGTTCAGCATATTACTGAACTTAGGCATGCGATTGGCAAGGTTCTTCTGACAGAAGTCCACATTACCCCAAACAGCACGATAAGGCAGCATAACGCCCTTCGAGAAACCTGTGGTGCCGCTGGTGTAGTTGATCATACACAATTCTTCTGCGCTGTCCTTGTGCCAATGAATGTCCTCCTTGCGATAAGCGTTGGGGAAACGGTGTCCGAAGAGCTCGTTCAGTCGTTCGCGGGCATCGGTAAGTTTCTCACTACGTGATGTGTGGAGCGAGAAATCGGGCAGATTGAAGATACCCTCCAATGCGGGCATTTCGTCAGGATTGATAGCCTTCACCACATAGTCGCCCACAAACAACAGGCGCGACTCGGAGTGGTTGACGATATTTTGTATCTGCTCAGCGTTAAACTCATGAAGAATGGGCACGATGACGGCGCCATAAGTGATGGTGGCCAAGAATGCTACGGCCCAGTGTGCGGAATTGCGACCGCACACGGCTATCCTGTCTCCTTTCTGAATACCGGCTGCCTCCATCATGATGTGGATTTTCTCTATCTTTCGGGCCACATCATGGTACTGCAAGGTGATTCCCTTGTAGTCTGTCAATGCGTCGAGCAACCAGTTGTCTTTGATGGTTTGTTCAATGTAAGAATTGAAACTCGGTATGTCGTTCATTGCACAATTTTCAAAATTTTGTGCAAAGGTAATGCTTTTTCTGCACATTCGCAAAAAAAATGTGCAATTTTTTGTTGGAAAAGTGAAAAAGACAATTATTCCGACAAATAGAAAAGAAAAAGTAGGGCATGCTAAAAAAATAAATGGAAAAATTCTTTGTAGTTTGTGCGATTTTTAGTACCTTTGCAGCCGATTTCGTAAAAAAGAGTTGATGAAGAACGACAACATTAAGAATCAGTATCGTGTAAACGAGCAGATCAGAGTACGTGAAGTGCGCATTGTAGGCGACGGCGAAAGCATGGTTGTTCCTACACGTCAGGCATTGGATATGGCTCGTGATCAGGGCGTCGACCTGGTGGAGATTTCTCCCAATGCTAATCCTCCCGTATGTCGTCTCATCGACTACTCGAAATTCCTTTACCAGCAGAAAAAGCGCCAGAAGGAAATGAAGGCCAAGCAGGTGAAGGTAGAGGTGAAGGAAATCCGTTTCGGACCTCAGACCGACGAGCACGACTATCAGTTCAAGCTGAAGCACGCCAAGGAATTCCTGGAGGAAGGCAACAAGGTGCGTGCATACGTGTTCTTCCGTGGAAGAAGCATCTTATTCAAGGAGCAGGGCGAAGTGCTGTTGCTGCGTTTTGCCAACGACCTGGAGGAATACGGAAAGGTAGAGTCAATGCCCAGCCTGGAAGGAAAGAAGATGTTCCTCTATCTGGCTCCCAAGAAGGCCGGTGTGGCCAAGAAGAGTCAGCAGAAGCGTGACAACGAGCGCCGCGAGGCTGAAGCCAAGGAGGCTGACCGCATCATAGAAGAGGCGAATACCCCTGCAAACGGCGGTTTGTTAGCCAATGCCAAGATAAGTGCCGAAGCGTTGAAAAAGCTGACGGAGGAGAATGAAGAATGAAGAATCTGGTGCGTAACGCCCGGTATATGCGTTGCCACCCTATAATAAATAACAATTAAATAAAAAAAACAATGCCAAAAGTTAAGACAAACTCCGGAGCGAAGAAGAGATTCTCGTTCACCGGAACAGGTAAGATTAAGAGACATCATGCTTACCACAGCCACATTCTCACTAAGAAGACCAAGAAGCAGAAGCGCAATCTTTGCGGTTCAACGCTTGTTGATGTTACAAACATGAAGCAGGTTCGTGACCTGTTGTGTCTCCGTTAACCCTATTGTCAAACATTTAAAGTAAAAGAAAACTATGCCAAGATCAGTAAATCACGTTGCTTCAAGAGCAAAGAGAAAGAGAATTCTGAAACTTACACGCGGCTACTTTGGTGCCCGTAAGAATGTTTGGACAGTAGCAAAGAACACTTGGGAGAAGGGTCTCACCTATGCATACCGTGACCGTCGTAACAAGAAGCGCACCTTCCGCGCTCTGTGGATTCAGCGTATCAATGCTGCCGCTCGTCTGGAGGGTATGAGCTATTCTGCACTGATGGGTGCCCTGAACAAGGCCGGTATCGAGATTAACCGCAAGGTGCTTGCTGACCTCGCTGTCAACAACCCCGAGGCTTTCAAGGCCATCGTTGCTAAGGTTAAGTAAAGGTAAAGTAAACAATCTACCTGAGAATAAAAGAAGGCTGCATCATGACGATGCGGCCTTCTTTGTGCTTATGGGCTTAAAGGTCTTACAGTCCTTTCATTGAAAGCGAAATGCGGTTTCTTCTTAAATCGACAGCAATGATGCGGACTCGGATATGCTGGTGCAACTTCACTACGTCAAGCGGATGGGCAATGCGTCGGTTTGCCATTTGGGAGATATGAACCAGACCGTCCTGATGTACACCGATATCGACGAAAGCACCGAAGTCGGTGATGTTGGTCACGATGCCTGGCAGTTCCATTCCCTCATGCAGGTCTTCGATGGTCTGTACCGAGGGGTCGAACTCAAACTCCTCAATCTGTTCGCGTGGATCACGTCCGGGCTTCTCCAATTCCTGCATGATGTCGGTGAGGGTAGGGATGCCCACCTCAGCGGTGACGTAACGTTTGATGTCGATGGTCGAGCGTTTCTCCTTGTCTTTTATCAGCTCGCTCACGCTACAGCCACAGTCCTTCGCCATCTGCTCCACTAAAGCGTAACGTTCAGGATGTACAGCGCTATTGTCGAGCGGGTTATGGGCGTCCGGAATGCGCAGGAATCCGGCACATTGCTGGAAGGCGGCAGGTCCGAGACGTGGCACTTTCTTCAGCTGAGCCCGACTCTGAAACGCTCCGTTCTCGCGTCGGTAGTCAACGATGTTCTGTGCCAATACGGGACCCAATCCGCTGACGTAGGTCAGCAGGTGCTGGGAGGCGGTGTTAAGGTTGACGCCCA